>PPYF01370807.1_pt1 | contig 19435 bp, 15 predicted proteins | sample 1559871 | NCBI WGS metagenome assembly PPYF01 (sample SAMN08240021, study PRJNA423297) | Human gut metagenome, whole genome shotgun sequencing project. | reverse complement strand
AGAAGAGCATGCTGAACTTGTTGATGCGGCAAATGAAGGTAACGCTATGGGGTTTATTATGCGTCCGGTAAGCGCATCCTCTCACGCAACGAGACAACTTTCCGGGCTAAAAATTCACTCTAATTTGTATCATTAAGTAAATTTAGGATTAATCCTGGAACTTTTTTTATCGCCCAGCCAATGCTTTCAGTCGTGACTAATTTTCCTTGCGGAGGCTTGTCTGAAGCGGTTTCCGCGATTTTCTTCTGTAAATTGTCGCTGACAAAAAAGATTAAACGTACCTTATACAAGACTTTTTTTTCATATGCCTGACGGAGTTCACACTTGTAAGTTTTCAACTACGTTGTAGACTTTACATCGCCAGGGGTGCTCGGCATAAGCCGAAGATATCGGTAGAGTTAATATTGAGCAGATCCCCGGTGAAGGATTTAACCGTGTTATCTCGTTGGAGATATTCATGGCGTATAGACAGCTATCGCGATTGCAGTGGCACTGGCTGGCTTCGCTACCGTAGCGCAGGCCGCTCCGAAAGATAACACCTGGTATGCAGGTGGTAAACTGGGTTGGTCCCAGTATCACGACACCGGTTTCTACGGTAACGGTTTCCAGAACAACAACGGTCCGACCCGTAACGATCAGCTTGGTGCTGGTGCGTTCGGTGGTTACCAGGTTAACCCGTACCTCGGTTTCGAAATGGGTTATGACTGGCTGGGCCGTATGGCATATAAAGGCAGCGTTGACAACGGTGCTTTCAAAGCTCAGGGCGTTCAGCTGACCGCTAAACTGGGTTACCCGATCACTGACGATCTGGACATCTACACCCGTCTGGGCGGCATGGTTTGGCGCGCTGACTCCAAAGGCAACTACGCTTCTACCGGCGTTTCCCGTAGCGAACACGACACTGGCGTTTCCCCAGTATTTGCTGGCGGCGTAGAGTGGGCTGTTACTCGTGACATCGCTACCCGTCTGGAATACCAGTGGGTTAACAACATCGGCGACGCGGGCACTGTGGGTACCCGTCCTGATAACGGCATGCTGAGCCTGGGCGTTTCCTACCGCTTCGGTCAGGAAGATGCTGCACCGGTTGTTGCTCCGGCTCCGGCTCCGGCTCCGGAAGTGGCTACCAAGCACTTCACCCTGAAGTCTGACGTTCTGTTCAACTTCAACAAAGCTACCCTGAAACCGGAAGGTCAGCAGGCTCTGGATCAGCTGTACACTCAGCTGAGCAACATGGATCCGAAAGACGGTTCCGCTGTTGTTCTGGGCTACACCGACCGCATCGGTTCCGAAGCTTACAACCAGCAGCTGTCTGAGAAACGTGCTCAGTCCGTTGTTGACTACCTGGTTGCTAAAGGCATCCCGGCTGGCAAAATCTCCGCTCGCGGCATGGGTGAATCCAACCCGGTTACTGGCAACACCTGTGACAACGTGAAAGCTCGCGCTGCCCTGATCGATTGCCTGGCTCCGGATCGTCGTGTAGAGATCGAAGTTAAAGGCTACAAAGAAGTTGTAACTCAGCCGGCGGCTTAAGTTATAACCGATAAAAAAACCCGCTTCGGCGGGTTTTTTTTATGCCCTCTCGCCCACTTCAGCGGCTGAGAGCTGTGAAGCAGCCCCCGGCCAGGGCAACCACCAGCAGGCGGGTCGACGATCCTACCTGGCTATTCTTTCCCTAACAGTACCTGCAGATCGTGCTTCAGGCTCGACATTTTGCTGGCATATTTCTCTTTGTGCTCGGCATCTTCAATCAGCTGGACGATGGTTTCAGACAAGGTTTTGCCCCGCCGCTGCGCCAGGCCAGCAAGACGCTGCCAAACGACAAACTCAAGGTCGATAGACTTCTTACGCGTATGCTGATGCTCAGCGTTAAAATGGCGTTTCCGTCGCGCGCGGATAGTCTGCTTCATGCGGTTCATCAGCGCCGGATTCATATGCTGCTCATTTCAAGATTTTCCAGTTGTTGATATTTCATTGCGATCTCAATGTGACCGTGTAACTCATTTCAGGATATCAGTTTTTTTCTGATGTGCTGAATATAAATCATTATTCGTGAAGTCTGCGACCGGGTAATCATCAGGGTAACCATAATCCTCCGTGTGCTCGGTCGCGGCATCAGGTATAATTGCGCGCTTTACATCTAACTAAAAAACAGCGACTTTGACCATTACGAAACTGACCCGAACCGACCTTGCGCCTGATCTGGAAGCTTACCAGGCGCTGTTTGCTCAAGCTGAACTTTCCCATCCGGCCCCCTCCCTCTCGGGCGATCTGCAGCCGCGTTTGTTCTATGGGCTTGAGCAGCTGCTGTACACGCCGGCAGTCTCCTCCTTCATGCTAGTGAAAGCCCCTGAAGAGCCGGAATATCTGCAATGGCTGGCGGCTGAAACCCGGACTCTGCACGAGCCTGCCGCACCGCTTTACGGCGTCCGCTATGAGGTAACCGACGCTCAGGTGACGCTCGCACCGGCGCAGGGCGCTGAGGATAATTTCGCCAGCACTGCCCCGGTCGTGATGGCCGATTGGGTAGAAGCGGAACAGCTGTTTGGCTGCGTACGCCAGTTTAACGGTGCAATCACCCTCCAGCCTGGGCTGGTCCATCAGGCCAACGGCGGCGTGCTTGTGCTTTCGCTACGTACACTGCTGGCGCAACCGCTGCTGTGGGTGCGTCTGAAAAATATGGTGACTCGTCAGCGCTTTGACTGGCTTTCTATGGATGAATCGCGTCCGCTGCCGGTCAGCATTCCCTCTATGCCGCTGAGTCTGAAAATCATCCTGGTGGGCGAACGCGAATCGCTGGCCGATTTCCAGGAAATGGAGCCGGAGCTGGCTGCGCAGGCGATCTATAGCGAGTATGAAGACACTCTGCAGTTTGCTGACGCCGACACGCTAAAGGCCTGGTGCCAGTGGGTATGGCAGAATGCGCAGCAGCTGGAGCTGCCGGGCCCGGCAGCCGATGCCTGGCCTCTGCTGATCGATGAGGGAACGCGCTATACCGGCGATCAGGAGACCCTGCCGCTCAGTCCGCTATGGATAACCCGCCAGCTGCGGGAAGCCGCCGCCTTCTGCGAAGGCGAGGAGATTACCGGCGAAGCGATGCAGACCATGCTGGCGCGCCGGGTATGGCGTGAAGGCTACCTGGCGGAGCGTATGCAGGATGAAATCCTGCAGGAACAGATCCTGATTGAAACCGAAGGCGAATGCGTCGGGCAGATCAACGCCCTGTCGGTGATCGAATTCCCCGGTCATCCACGCGCGTTCGGTGAACCTTCACGCATCAGCTGCGTCGTGCACATTGGCGATGGCGAATTTATCGACGTCGAACGTAAAGCCGAGCTGGGCGGTAACATTCATGCGAAAGGCATGATGATCATGCAGGCTTTTCTGATGTCCGAGCTGGAGCTGGAGCAGCAGCTTCCCTTCACTGCTTCGCTGACCTTTGAGCAGTCCTACAGTGAAGTGGATGGCGACAGCGCCTCCATGGCGGAACTCTGCGCCTTAATCAGCGCCCTGGCCAACGTACCGATAAATCAGAGCATCGCGATCACCGGCTCCGTCGACCAGTTTGGTCGCGTGCAGCCGGTCGGCGGCCTGAACGAGAAAATTGAAGGCTTCTTCACTATCTGTCAGCAGCGCGGTTTAACCGGCAAACAGGGAGTGATTATCCCTGCCGCCAACGTTCGTCATCTCAGCCTGAGCCACGAGCTACGTCAGGCCGTTGCCGACAACCAGTTTGCTATCTGGGCCATTGACGATATTACCGAAGCGCTGCCGATGTTGACCCAGCTGATGTGGGACGGTGAAGGACAGACGCTGCGACAAACCATTCAGGAGCGGATAGCGCAGGCGACCCAGCAAGAGACTCGCCATCGTTTTCCGTGGCCGCTACGCTGGTTAGGTGGGACAAGTTCTAACTGATCGGACTTGTTCAGCTTACACGTGTTAGCTATCCTGCGTCCCGAACTTAAAATAAGGCTTACTGAAAACATGGTAGATAAACGCGAATCCTATACAAAAGAAGATCTTCTTGCCTCTGGTCGTGGTGAACTGTTCGGCGCGAAAGGCCCGCAGTTACCGGCACCAAACATGCTGATGATGGACCGCGTCATCAAAATGACCGAAACCGGTGGTAACTACGATAAAGGTTATGTTGAGGCAGAACTCGACATCAATCCTGACCTGTGGTTCTTCGGTTGCCACTTTATCGGCGATCCGGTGATGCCGGGCTGCCTGGGCCTGGATGCTATGTGGCAGCTGGTCGGGTTCTATCTTGGCTGGCTGGGCGGCGAAGGCAAAGGCCGCGCGCTGGGCGTTGGCGAAGTGAAATTCACCGGTCAGGTTCTGCCGACCGCGAAAAAAGTCACCTACCGCATCCACTTCAAGCGCATTGTTAACCGTCGTCTGATTATGGGACTTGCGGATGGTGAAGTGCTGGTTGACGATCGTCTGATCTACACCGCGAACGATCTGAAAGTGGGTCTGTTCCAGGATACTTCCGCTTTCTGATAACATTCAGTAGCAATTAAAAGGCGAAGCCCCCGCTATGCGGAGGCTTCTTTTTTAAAGAGACAGTGTCAGGCCGTTAGTACCCTGTCCTCCATGGCTTCTCGCCAGCCTCCCAGCCACCATGAGCGTTGATTCAGGCTCTGGTATGGACACATTTCTTTCGATCTTCCCGCGATACCCGCCTGATATCCGCGTTGGTGTGCCCGTTCCAGGCGATCTCGTTTTTGTCTCTTCATGCCTCGTTTCCCTCATTCTTTGATCTGGTGGAAAAGAAAACAGTGGTCGCAAATTGTGCAGCCACGAGTTACGAATACCGCGAAAAGAAGGCAACGTCAATGCGCAAAATTCACGCCAGTGTCATATTTGTGACCTATATAAGAGTTCATTTTTTGTTCGCTCGGCGCAGCCGCCGGTAACAAACTGACCTGGCAAAAAAAATGCCGCGCGGCCCAGGTGAACCGCGCGGCAGATCATTATGATGAATTTTACTTATGGCAGACGATTAAGCTCGCTGGCAATGGCTGCCGCCTCCTGGCTCCACGCCTGCGCCAGGGTCTTGACCATCGCGTCATAACCATCCTGTTCCTGCCTGAGGACGATGTTAAACGGGCGCTTAATCAGCTGTCCCTGATGCTTCAGCAGCCACTCACCGCTAACGATAACCCGCCCGTCATAGCGACCATGAAAGCCATTGACCGCAACGTTGAGGGTATCCTGCTCGCTCCCCAGCGGCTGGGACGACACTACCCAGCCGGGCAACTGCTGGCTGAGATTTGCCACCAGCGTAGTGCGCAGCTGCTGATCCAGCGGACTGGCCCACAGATTGTTATTGGCGATCACATACTGCACGTCGGTGGTCTGATAGACCACCCCGTTACCCGCCAGATAATCCGGGATGCTGACCTGCTCTACCCACAGCAGACGTGCCCCCTGACTGGCGGCGCTCTGCGCGCCGCCCTGCACAACCGGTAGCTGATAGTATGTCTTGCTTTCCCCGCCGCTACTGCACGCCGTCAGTACGCATACGGCTGCCGCCAGTAACCATTTTTTCATTGTTTCGCTCCCTTCGGCTGTGGATCTTTTTTATCCTTCGCCTCAAATACCAGCGCATTGCTCTTATCATTTAGCGTTTTCAGAACCGGCTGCAGCTCACGCAGCACCTGATCCAGACGCTGCATATCGGCCACCATCTTATTGTAGGCCGCAGAGCCCGGCTGGAAGCCCTGCATGCTACGGTTCAGCTCACGCAGCGTCGTCTGCATATCGGCGGGCAGCTGCTGCATTGACTGGCTGGAGGTGATCTTATTCAGATTATCCAGCGTGGTCTGCACGTGCTGCATCGTCTTCTCGCTCTGCGCCAGGGTGCTGGTCGCCTGCTCCAGCAGCGGATTAATCGGCAGGTTATTAATCTTATCCAGCGCATCCATCAGACGCTGCTGGATCTGTGCCAGTCCACCGCTGATGGTCGGGATAATCGGATAGCCGTTAAACTCCTGTATTTTCCCGCGCGGGGGCGCCTTCGGATAGAAGTCGAGATCGATATACAGCGCGCCGGTCACCAGGTTACCGGTTTTCAGCGAGCCGCGCAGTCCGCGGTTGATCAGATCGTCAATGTGGGCGCGAATATTCGGATCGCCGCCAAGCTGATTAATCAGCCGTTGCGGTTCAACCCGCACTTCCACTGGAATACGATAGTCATCGTTCAAACGCTGCTTCAGCCCCGGAATAAAGAACGGCACTTTGCCGACGGTGCCCAGACGGATACCGCGGAACTCCACCGGCGCGCCCGGCTGCAGGCCGCGAACCGAGTCTTTGAAGAACATGACGTAATCGATATGCTCGGTAAAGACTGAATCCTGGATGCTCTTCTGATCGTCAAACAGATGGTATTCCGTTTTATTCGCCACCGGCTCGCCGAGGTCCAGTCCTTCAGGAATATCGAAGCTCACCCCGCCGCCAAACAGCGTCGACAGCGAGCCCATCTCGACGCGCATCCCCGCCGAGGTCAAATCTACAGCGATCCCGCTGTCTTTCCAGAAACGAACGTTGGTGGTCACCAGGCGATCGTTCGGCGCATTGATGAACAGCTGGTAAGTTATACGACGTTTCTGCGTGTCGAAGGTGCTGGTTTCCACTGACCCCACGCGATAGCCGCGGAACAACACCGGATCGCCCGGCGACAGCTGGCCCGCCTTGCTGCTTTCCAGCAGAATACGGATCCCCTTGGCATCCGGCGAGGCCAGCGGCGGAGAATCCAGTAGCGGATACTGCGCTGGCACCGAACCTTTCGTTCCCGGCTGCAGTTCAATATAGGCCCCGGACAACAATGTCCCAAGACCGCTGATCCCCTCGCGCCCGACCTGCGGCTTTACCACCCAGAAGACGGAATCGTTGTGCAGCAGCTTCTGCATCCCGGAATTGAGGCGGGCTTTGATTTCCACGTGGGTGAGATCGTCGGTCAGCGTCGCGCTCTCCACCACCCCAACGTCTACGCTGCGGCTCTTGATGCGGGTTTTTCCCCCTTCAATCCCTTCCGCATTGGTGGTGATCAGCGTGACCTCAGGCCCCTGATGGCTGTAATGATAAAACAGGATCCATGCCCCGATCAGCGCAGTGACGATAGGGAAGATCCACACCGGTGACCAGTTCTTCACCTTCTGCACTTTCGCTTCTCCGCTCTTATTTTCCATGTTGTTGTATTTCCTCATGGCTTGAATCTGGCTCACGATCCCACAGTAAACGGGGATCAAATGTCATGGCTGAAAACATGGTCATCACCACCACCAGCGCAAACATGACCGCGCCGATGGCTGGATAGATATTCATTAACCCTCCCATGCGGACCAGCGCAGAGAGCACGGCGATGACAAAAACGTCAATCATTGACCAGCGGCCAACAAATTCCACCACCTCATAGATCAGATGCATGCGCTCCGAATCTCGCGCGCCGTTGCCGTTGGCGTTCCAGCATAACCAGGCGATAGCGATCATCTTCAGCGTCGGCACCATAATACTGGCGATAAAGATCACCAGCGCCACCGGATATGAACCTTCGCTCCACAGTAAAATCACCCCGGCCATAATGGTCGATGGCATTTTATCGCCCAGCAGATCGGTGATCATGATCGGCATAATGTTGGCAGGGAGATAAAGGATAAATGACGTCACCAGCAGCGCCAGCGTCCACTGCAGGCTATTTTTGCGCCGCGCCGTTCCTTTACTGTTACAGCGCGGGCAGACGGTCTGATCGACCGGCAACACCGCCGTACAGCAGGCACAGGAGCGCAGCCCCTGACGGATACCGGTCACCCCGACCTTCAGCGGCTGGGTAATGGCCGGCATGGGGGCAATATCATCCCATAGCCAGCGGCGGTCGACGCACTGAAAAGTACGTAACTGCAGCAGGCAAAACATACACCAGGGAACAAAGCTCAGACCGATGCCGATATCACCGTAGGCCATCAGCTTGACGAAGCTCACCAGCACGCCGGCAAGAAAGATCTCCGCCATGCCCCAGGTTTTCAGTTGAAAGAGAATTCGCGCAAGGAACGTCTTCAGGCCGGCAGGCATTCTGACCCGATTAACCAGCAGCAAAATGATGACCAGGCAAAACGCCGGCACTAATTGAACAAAGAGTAAAAAGAAAGTCCCGAGACTGGCGTAATCCTCGGTAAACAGTACGTTGGGAATTTCCAGCAGCTCTATTTCGCTACTGATGCCGCCCACTTTCATATAGATAAAAGGGAACAGGTTGGCCAGCAGCAGCATAAACAGCGCGACCAGCGCATACGCCGTGGGACGCTGGCGAGGCGCGTCCCACGTGGTGGTTAACGTTGTACCGCAGCGCGGGCAGGCGGCTTTCTGGCGATGCTCAAGCTGCGGCAAAGCCACCAGCAAATCACATTGGGGACATAGAATATGTCGCGCAGCATGATGATGATCGCACATGACAACTCCTCGGCTCAGGCGCCGTTCTTTAATCCTTCGAGATATTCCCAGCGTTCAAAGGCCGCTTCCAGCGCCTGCTCCGCTTCGGCCAGCTGCGCCAGCACCTGCTGCGTGCGATCGTGCGGTTGCCCGAAGAAATCGGGATCGGCAACCTGATCCTGCAGCGTCTGCAGTTCGGCCTCGAGAGCCTCCAGCTTCTGCGGCAGTTGTTCCAGCTCGCGCTGCAGGTTATAGCTTAGTTTGTTCCCGCCGCGTTTGACAGTTTCTGCTTTTGGCTGAGCGACTTCCGTCGTTTTTTTAACGACCGTCTGCTTTTGCGCCAAAGACTGGGCCTGCTGACCGCGGGCGTCGTGATAGCCGCCGACGTACTGGCCAATACGACCGCCGCCTTCGAAGATCCAGCACTCGGTCACGGTATTGTCGACAAACTGACGATCGTGGCTCACCAGCATCACGGTCCCCTGATAGCCATCGATCAGCTCTTCCAGCAGCTCCAGCGTTTCAACATCGAGGTCGTTAGTCGGTTCATCAAGGATCAGCAGATTGCTGGGTTTCAGGAACAGCCGGGCCAGCAGCAGGCGGTTACGTTCCCCTCCGGAAAGCGCACGTACCGGGGTCATCGCTCGTTTTGGATGGAACAGGAAGTCCTGTAGATAACCCAGCACATGGCGTGGTTTACCGTTAACCATTACCTCCTGTTTGCCTTCCGCCAGGTTGTCCATCACCGTTTTATCCGGATCCAACTCCGCGCGGTGCTGGTCGAAATAGGCGACCTCCAGCTTGGTGCCAACATGGATCCGCCCGCTGTCGGCCTGCAGCTGGCCGAGCATCAGCTTCAGCAACGTGGTTTTCCCGCAGCCGTTGGGGCCGATCAGGGCGATCTTGTCGCCGCGCTGGATCTGTGCGGAGAAATCCTTCACCAGCACTTTGCCGTCAACCTGATAGTTGACGTTTTCCATCTCAAAGACGATTTTGCCGGAACGGGAAGCCTCCTCAACCTGCATCTTCGCGCTGCCCATCACTTCCCGACGCTCACCGCGCTCGCGGCGCATCGCCTTCAGCGCGCGGACTCGGCCTTCGTTACGGGTCCGGCGCGCTTTGATACCCTGACGGATCCACACCTCTTCCTGGGCCAGCTTGCGGTCAAATTCCGCATTCTGCAGTTCTTCGACCCGCAGGGCTTCTTCTTTATCGAGGAGATACTGATCGTAATTTCCCGGATAGGTCACCAGCTTGCCACGATCGAGGTCGACAATGCGCGTCGCCATATTGCGGATAAAGGAACGGTCATGCGAAATAAAGATAATCGTGCCTTTAAAGGTTTTCAGGAAACCTTCCAGCCAGTCGATGGTTTCGATATCGAGGTGGTTAGTGGGCTCATCCAGCAGCAGCACGCGCGGCCCACTGACCAGGGCGCGGCCCAGCGCCGCTTTACGTAGCCAGCCGCCGGACAGCGACGCCAGCTGCGCATTGGCGTCAAGGCCCAGCTGCTCAATCACTTCGTTAATGCGGCTGTCCAGCTGCCATAGTCCCAGGTTATCGAGCTGCTCCTGCAGGCGCGCCAGTTCATTTAAATTTTTGTCGCTCGGATCGGTCATCACCTGATGCGACACGTCATGGTAGGCTTTCAGATAAGCCGCCTGCTCGGCGATCCCTTCGGCGACAAAATCGTATACCGTACCAGCAACGTTCCGCGGCGGATCCTGCTGCAGACGCGCCACGATCAGGTCCTGTTCATAAATGATGCGTCCGTCATCCAGCCCCTGCTCGCGGTTGAGGATCTTCATCAGGGTAGATTTACCGGCGCCGTTGCGTCCGACGAGGCAGACGCGTTCGTTATCTTCAATATGCAGCTCGGCATTATCCAGCAGCGGCGCATCGCTGAAGGAAAGCCAGGCGCCGTGCATACTAATCAGTGACATTATTTATTCCTTTCAGGCTGCGGTAATCAGCCAGCAGTTGTGGATCTGACGGTTGCGGGCAAAATCCTGCGACAGCGTTTTTTGCGAAATCTCTTGCGCCTTCAGGCCAAGCGCCGCCAGCCCGTCATGATCCATACGGAAACCGCGTTTGTTATTCGAGAACATAATGGTGCCGCCTTTACGCAGCAGACGTTTTAGATCGGTCATCAGGCGAATGTGATCGCGCTGGACGTCAAACGCATCTTCCATTCGTTTGGAGTTGGAAAAGGTCGGCGGATCGATAAAGATCAGATCGAACTGCTCGGTGCTCTCCCGCAGCCAACCCAGCACGTCCGCCTGCATCAGGCGATGCGCGCGGCCGGTCAGGCCATTGAGACGCAGGTTGCGTTCCGCCCACTCCAGGTAGGTGCGTGACATATCCACCGTGGTGGTGGATCGCGCACCGCCGAGGCCTGCGTGGACGCTGGCGCTGCCGGTATAGGAGAACAGGTTCAGGAAGTCCTTACCTTTACTCATCTGGCCGAGCATGCGACGGGCGATACGGTGGTCGAGGAACAGACCGGTATCCAGGTAGTCGGTGAGGTTGACCCACAGGCGCGCGTTATACTCCTGCACCTCAATAAAGTCGCCCTTCTCCGCCATCTTCTGATACTGGTTTTTCCCCTTCTGCCGTTCACGGGTTTTCAGCACCAGCTTGTTAGGCGCCATGTCCAGTACGGCGATAGTCGCAGCGATGATGTCGAACAGACGCTGGCGCGCCTTATGCGCGTCGACGGTTTTCGGCGGGGCATACTCCTGGACCACCACCCAGTCGGCATAGCGGTCAATGGCCACGTTGTATTCCGGTAGATCAGCATCGTACAGGCGATAGCATTCAATTCCTTCCTGGCGGGCCCATTTTTCAAACTTCTTCAGGTTCTTACGCAGACGGTTAGCAAAATCCTCCGCCAACATCGCCGGCTTGCCGCCTTCGCTCTCCGCCAGGTGATAATTCTTCTGCACGCAGTCCAGCGGGCCGTTCTTGGCTTTAAACTGCTTGTCGGCACGCAGCTGCAGGCAACTCAGCAGCTCCGGCGAAGCGCTGAATACCGACAGGTTCCAGCCGCCGAACTGACTTTTCATTATCCGGCCAAGCAGGCTGTGCAGAGCGATCAGCGCTGGCTCGCTTTCCAGACGTTCGCCGTACGGCGGGTTACTGATCACCGTCCCGTACGGGCCTTTCGGTAGCGGGTTGTTCAGTTGGGCGACGTCTTTCACGTCAAAATCGATCAGCTCGCCAATGCCGGCGCGGCGGGCGTTGCGGCGCGCGCGCTCGATTACGCGCGCGTCGACGTCTGAGCCGTAGAAGCGTGACTCATACGCTGCCAATCCCTGACGAGCGCGGGTTTGCGCTTCCGCCTTCACCTCTTTCCAGATGGCGTCATCGTGCTGCGCCCAGCCGCCAAAGCCCCAGTGGCCGCGGTGCAGGCCCGGCGCGCGGTCGGTCGCCAGCATCGCCGCTTCAATCAGCAGGGTACCGGAGCCGCACATCGGATCGAGCAGCGGCGTACCCGGTACCCAGCCAGAGCGCATGACGATCGCCGCCGCGAGATTTTCTTTGATCGGCGCCATTCCGGTACCATCGCGATAGCCGCGCAGGTGCAGGCCTTCGCCGCTCAGATCCAGCGAGATGTGCGCCGTCTCTTTGTTCAGCCAGACGTTGATCCGCAGATCGGGCGACTCACGATCGACGTTCGGGCGCGGTAGATTCTTACGGGTGAAGCTGTCGACAATGGCGTCTTTAACCTTCAGCGCGCCGTACTGGCTGTTACGGATCTCGTCATTGAGGCCGCTAAAATGCACCGCGAAGGTGGCGCCAGGGTTGAACATCTCCGTCCACGGAATGGCCTGTACGCCGAGGTACAGATCCAGATCGCTGTATACGCGACATTCGCCCAGCGGCAGCATGATGCGCGAAGCCAGCCGGCTCCACATCAGGCTTTGATACAGCAGGCGCGTATCCCCCTGAAAATGGACCCCGCCCTGGACTACCTGGCAGTCCGTCGCGCCAAGCCCTTCCAGTTCAGTTTTTAACAGCTCTTCCAGCCCACGAGCCGTACTGGCAAACAGAGAATTCATATCGTCACTTTTACTTAAAGAAAATTGGTGCGCATTATAGCCAATATGTGCCCTATGTCATAAAGTTATAGGCTTATTTTTGGAACCCGGAGGCAGCGTATGGTAACGCTATCGCGACTTTTTATTCATCCTGTTAAATCCATGCGCGGCATAGGCCTGACCCACGCCTTTGCTGATATCAGCGGCCTGGCCTTCGATCGCCTGTTTATGGTCACCGAAACCGACGGGACCTTTATTACCGCTCGCCAGTTTCCGCAAATGGTGAAATTTATTCCGGCGCCGCTGCATGATGGCCTTCACCTGACCGCACCGGACGGCAGCAGCGCCGTGGTGCGTTTTAGCGATTTCGCCACGCAGGCCGAGCCGACCGAAGTCTGGGGCAACCATTTTACCGCCCTCATCGCGCCCGCCGCCGTTAACCAGTGGCTCAGCGGCTTTTTCAAGCGCGATGTCCAGCTGCGCTGGCTGGGGCCGCAGCTAACCCGCCGGGTAAAGCGCCATGATGCGGTGCCGCTCTCCTTCGCCGACGGCTACCCTTACCTGCTGGCTAACGAGGCCTCCCTGCGCGATCTGCAACAGCGCTGCCCGGCCAGCGTAAGCATAGAACAGTTTCGCCCTAACCTTGTGGTCACCGGCGCGGCGGCCTGGGATGAAGATAGCTGGAAAGTGATCCGCATCGGCGAGGTGGTGTTTGATGTCGCTAAGCCGTGCAGCCGCTGCATTTTTACCACCGTCAGCCCGGAGCGCGGTCAGAAGCATCCCGCCGGGGAGCCGCTGGAAACCTTAAAGCGTTTTCGTACCGCGCTGGACAATGGCGATGTCGATTTTGGCCAGAACCTGATTGCCCGCAACAGCGGGGTGATCCGGGTGGGAGATGAAGTGGAAATCCTTACCCGCGGCCCGGCGAAAGCCTACGGGGCAGGTGAAAGCGACGATACCCCGGCTCCCGAGGCGCAGCAGCAGGCTACGGTTGCCATCGAATGGCAGGGTCAACAGTTTACCGGCAATAACCAGCAGGTGCTGCTGGAGCAACTGGAACAACAGGGCATTCGCGTACCCTATTCGTGTCGGGCGGGGATCTGCGGCAGCTGCCGCATCCGGCTGGAAGAGGGAGAAGTGAGTCCGTTAAAGAAAAACGCGGTTGCCGGGGATGGCACTATTCTCGCCTGCAGCTGTGTACCGAAAACAGCGCTACGCCTGGCGCCTTAAACCGCCTGCCCCAGACTGTAGCTGACCGCGCTCTGCGCCGGCTGCAGTCTGTCATTCATGATTTTAATGACATCGCCCAGCTGCATGACGCGGCCGGCAAGGATGAGACCCGGCTGAGCCAACAGACAGAGCGCGGCGTTATCGCCCGGCTCCACCACCAGTAAATTCACCTGCTCGCCGGTATCGCTCAGCCAAACGCAGGCGGCGTCGCCGCCGCTCGGCTGCCAGTGATGGGTATGGGCGATAAAGTGCCAGCTTTTTGGCATCTGCGGTTTGAGAAAACGGATGGCGGTGAGCGCGTTAAGGACTAATTCCGCCCGCTGCTCTTTCGATAGCTCGAGATCGCGACATTTTTCTTCAAAAGAGAAATAGAGCGCGGCGTCATCAACGCAAAATCCCGAAGGGGCAAAGGCATCCGGAGTCAGCATGCGCCGGGCGAAGCGCGAGCGAAATAACATGCCATTGGCCAGATCGAGCATCATGCGGTCGTGCTCTTCATCGTAATACCAACGCCAGTTATCGTCAGGTTTAATCCGCATTTTTCCCCCTGTCCCCTTTCATACGCCTCTGCAAAGTTGTTGCGACTTACCGCAGAATATTTTCTAAAATTAAGAAAAGTCTAAAATGTTTAAATAAGCAACAGTGAGGGAATATAAAACAACCAGGGCCGGAAATAAAGCCCTGGGTGGGATTCAGAGGAGGAAAAGATTAGATGTGGGTAACAATTTCTTTAATCAGCGGCGGACCTTTAAAAATAAATCCAGAATAGATCTGCACCAGCGATGCCCCGGCGGCAATCTTTTCCCGCGCGGCAATCACCGAATCAATGCCGCCCACGCCGATGATAGGCAAACGGCCATTCAGCTCAGCGGAGAGCATACGGATAATTTCAGTGCTTTTTAATTGTAATGGACGACCGCTAAGCCCGCCGGTCTCATCGCAATGTTTCATTCCCTGAACCAGGGAACGATCGAGGGTGGTATTGGTTGCAATCACGCCATCAATATTATGACGCACGAGGCTATCGGCAACCTGGATCAATTCCTCAGGCAAAAGATCCGGCGCGATCTTTACGGCGACCGGGACATATTTTTGATGCTTCTGCTGCAGCTCGAGCTGCTTATTTTTAATACCGGAGAGTAAATCATCCAGCGCTTCGCCGTATTGCAGCGTGCGCAGCCCTGGGGTATTCGGCGAGGAGATATTAATGGCGATATACCCGGCGTACGGATAGACTTTTTCCATACAAATCAGGTAATCATCTTTCCCGTGCTCAACCGGCGTATCTTTATTTTTGCCGATATTGATACCCAGCACGCCGTCAAAATGCGCCTTTTTCACATTCTCAACCAGGTTATCGACGCCATGGTTATTAAAGCCCATGCGGTTGATCAATCCCTCGGCATCAACCAGACGGAAGATCCTTGGCTTATCGTTGCCCGGCTGCGGACGCGGCGTCACGGTGCCGATCTCAATCGAACCAAACCCCATCGCGCCCAGCGCGTCAATGCGGGCTTTACGAACGAAGGGGTAGTACATGAACTCTCCTGGATTCCCGGTGTGCAAACCGGGGGCGTATTATGTGCGATCTGTTGCGGAAAGGGAATTGACCTGCGACAAAAAATCCCCCATCAGCGCAAACGATTACCTACCCCGCGCGCCATTATGCGCTTTTCGGCTATCTAACCGCGGATAAATCATTTAGGGAAATAATGGCCCTCTGTCACACTCACTATAAATGTTATCAATTATAGATAAATGCAAACATTTAGTTATAAGGAGAGAGAGATGCGCGTCATTACGCTTGCGGGCAGCCCGCGTTACCCTTCCCGTTCCAGCGCTTTGCTGGAATACGCCAGAGAGACGCTCACCGCCGCCGATATCGAAGTCTGCCACTGGCATCTGCAGAACTTTGCCCCGGAAGACCTCCTGTACGCTCGTTTTGACAACCCGGCGCTGCAGACGCTCAACGAACAGCTGGCCGGGGCTGATGGCCTGATCATCGCCACGCCGGTGTATAAAGCCTCGTTCTCCGGCGCGCTGAAAACGCTGCTCGACCTGCTGCCTGAGCGAGCGCTGGAGGGCAAAATTGTGCTGCCGCTGGCCACCGGCGGCACCATCGCTCACATGCTGGCGGTGGACTACGCGCTGAAGCCAGTGCTGAATGCCCTCAAGGCCCAGGAGATCCTCCATGGCGTCTTCGCTGATGACAGCCAGGTGACCGATTACCAGCATAAGCCGCAGTTTACCGCGAATCTGCAGCGGCGCCTTGATGACGCCCTGGAGACCTTCTGGCAGGCGCTGCATCGCCCCAGCAGCCGTGCGCCGTCGTTAACATCTCTGCGTGGGGTGGAGCATGCTTAATCCTCTCCGCGCCCTGACTCTGGGCGGACTGCTGCTATTCTCTACGCTGGGTCACGCCGCCCCGGCGGCGCCTGACGCTCTGCGCATCGGCTACCAGAAAGGCAGCGTCAGCATGGTGCTGGCGAAGAGCCATCAGCTGCTGGAGCAGCGCTATCCGCAAACCCATATCTCGTGGATTGAGTTCCCGGCCGGTCCGCAGATGCTGGAGGCGCTGAACGTCGGCAGCATTGATATCGGCAGTACCGGCGATATTCCGCCTATCTTTGCCCAGGCGGCTGGCGCCGATTTGGTCTATATCGGCGCGGAGCCGCCCAAGCCCAAGGCGGAGGTGATCCTGGTGGCGCAGGGCAGCCCGATTCATAACGTTGCTGCCGCCTTCCAGCAGGGCAATGTCGACGCATGGGCCATCTGGGATCCGTACTACTCCGCCGCGCTGCTGCAGGGCGGCGCCCGGGTACTCACTGACGGAACCGATCTGAAACAGACGGGATCCTTCTATCTTGCTTCCCGGCCCTACGCTGAACGCAATGGCGCTTTCATTGAAGGCGTACTCGACACCTTTACTCAGGCCGATGCCCTGACCCACAGCCAACGCGCGCAAAGCATTACGCTGCTGGCGAAAACGATGGGCTTACCGGAGGCGGTGATCGCCAGCTATCTGGACCATCGTCCCCCCACCGCGGTTACCCCGGTGAGCGCCGAAACCGCCGCTCGCCAGCAGCAGACGGCAGACCTGTTCTACGAGAACAAGCTGGTGCCACAAAAAGTTGATATCCGGGCCCGCATTTGGCAGCCCACCGCCACACAAGGAGCGAAATCATGAGTCTGAATATGTTCTGGTTTTTACCGACCCATGGTGATGGTCGTTATCTGGGTACCGAAGAGGGTGCCCGTCCGGTCGATTATGGCTATCTGCAGCAAATCGCGCAGACGGCGGATCGGCTGGGCTTCACCGGCGTGCTGATCCCGACCGGACGCTCTTGTGAGGATGCGTGGCTGGTCGCGGCCTCAATGATCCCGGTGACGCAGCGGCTGAAGTTCCTTGTCGCCCTCAGGCCAAGCGTGGTATCGCCGACGGTGGCCGCGCGTCAGGCGGCGACCCTGGACCGGCTGTCAAACGGCCGGGCGCTGTTCAATCTGGTCACCGGCAGCGATCCTGCCGAACTGGCAGGCGACGGCGTCTTCCTCGACCACACCGAGCGCTATGAGGCCTCGGCTGAATTTACCCACATCTGGCGCAAGCTGATGGAGGGAGAAACCGTCACCTTTAACGGCAAGCATCAGCGCGTTCGCGACGCCAAACTGCTGTTTCCGCCACTGCAGCAGCCGCGTCCCCCCCTCTATTTCGGCGGCTCGTCTGAGGTAGCGCAGGAGCTGGCCGCTGAGCAGGTCGATCTTTATCTTACCTGGGGAGAACCGCCGGCCCAGGTGGCAGAGAAAATAGCTCAGGTGCGAGAGAAAGCCGCCCGGCATGGTCGCCAGGTGCGTTTTGGCATCCGTCTGCACGTGATCGTCAGGGAAACCAACGAGGAAGCGTGGCAGGCGGCGGACAGCCTTATCTCCCATCTTGACGACGAGACGATCGCCCGCGCCCAGGCGGCTTTCGCCAGAACCGACTCCGTTGGCCAGCAAAGGATGGCGGCCCTGCACAACGGGCGACGCGATAAGCTGGAAATCAGCCCCAACCTGTGGGCTGGCGTGGGTTTAGCGCGCGGCGGCGCCGGGACCGCGCTGGTGGGCGATGCCGCCACCGTTGCCGAAAGGATCAATGAATACGCCGCGCTGGGTATCGATAGCTTTATCTTTTCCGGCTATCCGCATCTGGAAGAGGCGTACCGGGTCGGAGAGCTGCTGTTCCCCCTGCTTGACGTCGCGGTGCCGTCCATCCCGCAGCCGCAAAACCTGCGTCTGCAGGGGGAAGCGGTCGCCAACGAGTTTATTCCGCGTAAAGTAGCGCAAAGCTGAGGAGACCGTGATGGCAAAATCAACCCATCCCCTGTTGTTACGCCTCGCCCCCTGGCTGCTGCCGGTAGGGACGGTCATTGTCTGGCAGCTGGCCTCGTCCGTCGGCTGGCTGTCGACGCGGGTGCTGCCCTCGCCGGAGGGGGTATTGAAAGCGTTCTGGACCCTCTCGGCCAGCGGTGAGCTGTGGCAGCATCTGGCCATCAGCTCGTGGCGGGCGCTGGTCGGCTTCGCCATCGGCGGCTCGATCGGGCTAATACTCGGCCTGATCAGCGGCCTGTCTCGCTGGGGCGAGCGTCTGCTGGATACCTCGATCCAGATGCTGCGCAATGTCCCGCATCTGGCGCTGATCCCGCTGGTGATCTTGTGGTTCGGCATCGATGAGACCGCCAAGATCTTCCTTGTCTCGCTGGGCACCCTGTTCCCGATCTATATCAACACCTGGCACGGGATCCGCAATATTGACCGTGGGCTGGTTGAGATGGCGCGCAGCTATGGCTTATCCGGCTTCGCCCTGTTCCGTCACGTGATATTACCCGGCGCCCTGCCCTCAGTTATGGTCGGCGTGCGTTTTGCCCTTGGTCTGATGTGGCTGACGCTTATTGTCGCCGAAACTATCTCGGCGAATGCCGGCATCGGTTATCTGGCGATGAACGCGCGTGAATTTCTGCAAACCGACGTGGTGGTAGTGGCGATCATCCTTTACGCCATCCTTGGCAAACTGGCCGACGTCTGCGCCCAGCTGCTGGAACGGCTCTGGCTGCGCTGGAATCCGGCGTATCATCTTCAGGAGGCTAACGCATGAACACTGCCCGTCTCAACCCAGGTATCCCGCTGCTGCTGAACGGGGTGACGAAACGCTATGGCGACAACACCATTCTTAACGAGCTGGATCTGCATATTCCCAGCGGCCAGTTTGTGGCGGTGGTGGGCCGCAGCGGCGGTGGCAAAAGTACCCTGCTGCGACTGCTGGCAGGTCTGGAAAAACCAAACGCCGGCGAACTGCTGGCTGGCGCGACGCCCCTGGCGGCGATCCAGGACGACACCCGGATGATGTTTCAGGATGCGCGCCTGCTGCCGTGGAAAACAGTGATTGATAACGTGGGGCTGGGGTTAAAAGGCGCCTGGCGCGACGCCGCCCTGCAGGCGTTGGCCAGCGTCGGACTTGAAAGCCGCGCACAGGAGTGGCCGGCCGCGCTGTCGGGTGGGCAGAAGCAGCGCGTTGCGCTGGCCCGCGCGCTGATCCATCGCCCGCGCCTGCTGCTGCTGGACGAACCGCTGGGGGCGCTGGATGCCCTCACCCGTCTGGAGATGCAGGAGCTGATCGTCTCCCTGTGGCAGGAGCATGGCTTTACGGTCCTGCTGGTCACGCACGACGTCAGTGAAGCGGTGGCCATGGCCGATCGGGT
>PPYF01458249.1_pt1 | contig 19440 bp, 14 predicted proteins | sample 1559871 | NCBI WGS metagenome assembly PPYF01 (sample SAMN08240021, study PRJNA423297) | Human gut metagenome, whole genome shotgun sequencing project. | reverse complement strand
TTCGTAACGAAGCGGAAGTAGAACCTGAATTGAAAACGATTCAAGAGACTGCCGCAGAAGAAGCAAGTGCCAACGAAAAATCTTCCTTTGCACAATTGCTAAATGGTAAATATCGTTACCTAGTAATTGCCGGAGTCGGGGTGGCTGCTTTCCAACAATTCCAAGGTGCTAACGCGATTTTCTATTACATCCCATTGATTGTTGAAAAAGCTACCGGAAATGCTGCTAGTTCAGCATTAATGTGGCCGATTATTCAAGGGGTTATCTTGGTACTGGGCTCGTTAGTATTCTTATGGATTGCCGATAAATTCAAACGGCGGACACTTTTGACAATGGGTGGCACCATTATGGGACTATCCTTTATCCTCCCAGCAATCTTAAACATGTTTATTAAAGATATGAATCCGATGATGATCGTAGTCTTCTTATGTATTTACGTAGCGTTTTACTCCTTTACCTGGGCACCACTTACTTGGGTAATTGTTGGGGAAATCTTCCCGTTAGCCATTCGTGGTAAAGCATCCGGGGTTGCATCATCATTCAACTGGATCGGTTCATTCTTAGTTGGTTTATTATTCCCAATTATGACGGCAAACATGCCGCAAGAAGCAGTGTTTGCAATCTTCGGAATCATTTGTTTATTAGGTGTATTGTTTATCAGAACTCGGGTACCCGAAACGAAGGGGCACAGTCTAGAAGAAATTGAAGAACAGGGACTTAGAAAATAAGAATTTGGAGATTTTGAAAATGAATATTGTAGAAATATCAAACCAAATTGAACAAGGAAACGTCGCCCTTGGAATTGAGTTAGGTTCTACCCGGATTAAAACGGTTTTGATCACTAACGACTATAAGACGATTGCTTCTGGTAGTTTTGTTTGGGAAAACCAATACAAAGACAACATTTGGACGTATTCGCTTGAAGACGTTTGGAAGGGGATCCAAACCAGTTATTCAAAAATGGCGGCTGAAGTCAAAAGTAAGTATCACAAACCGTTGACCAAAATTAAGTCGATTGGGATCAGTGCGATGATGCACGGTTACTTGGCCTTTGACCAAAGCGGTGACCTATTAGTGCCGTTCCGGACGTGGCGGAATAACTTCACTGAAGAGTCGGCAGCTAAATTGACCGAAGCATTTAACTTCAACATCCCACAGCGTTGGACAATTGCTCACCTTTATCAAGCTATCTTAAATGGTGAAGACCACGTTGAAAACTTGGATTTTGTTACTACCTTGGCCGGTTACGTACACTGGAAATTATCGGGTGAAAAGGTATTAGGAGTTGGGGATGCTTCTGGAGTATTTCCAATTGATGAACAGACGGGGAATTATTCAGAAAATATGTTAGCAACTTTTGCTAACTTGCCTGAAGTTAAACCATTTAGCTGGGACATCAAGCACGTCTTGCCAAGCGTTAAAAAGGCCGGCGAAAACGCGGGGCAATTATCCGCGCAGGGCGCTAAGCTACTAGATATTACGGGAAATTTGCAAGCAGGTAGTTTGATGGCACCACCAGAAGGGGATGCTGGAACCGGAATGGTCGGGACTAATAGTGTCCGCAAACGGACCGGAAATATTTCGGTTGGTACTTCTGCTTTCTCAATGGTTGTATTAGAAAAACCATTGAAATCAGTGCACCGGGATATTGACGTAGTGATGACGCCAGACGGGGCTGCAGTAGCCATGGTTCACGTTAACAACTGTTCCTCAGATATTAACGCCTGGGCCCAAATTTTTAACGAATTTGCGACTCGACTAGGGATTAATTTGACGCCGGATAAGTTGTACGAAGCACTGTTCTTAGAGGCGGCTAAGGCGGATCACGACCTTGGCGGATTGGTCAACTACAGTTACCAGTCTGGTGAAAATATCACCAATATCAAGGCGGGCCGGCCATTGTTTGTCCGGAAGCCAGACAGCCACTTTAACTTGCCAAACTTCATGCAAACCCAGCTTTATTCTGCATTTGCGCCACTAAAAATCGGCATGGATATTTTGAGCAAGGAAGAAAATATTAAAACCGACGTAATGATCGCACAAGGCGGGTTGTTCCGGACAGCCGTAATTGCACAGCAAGTTCTATCAGATGCCCTCAACACCCCAATTACCGTAATGAGTAATGCTGGTGAAGGCGGACCTTGGGGAATGGCAATTTTGGCAATGTACGCTGCCGATAATCAAGGACAAAGCTTAAGTGATTATTTAGACTACAACGTCTTTAATAATCCAGAAAGCATGACGCTTAGTCCTGAGCCAGAGGGAGTGGCTGCTTACAATGAATTTACTAAGCACTACGAAGCTGGTTTGCCAGTTGAAGCACGCGCCGGTGAAGTAATTTAGGAAGGGGAGATTTGATGCTAGAAAAACTTAAACAGGAAGTCTACGAAGCTAATATGCAGCTGCCCAAGCTGGATTTAGTTACGTTTACCTGGGGGAACGTCTCCGGGATCGACCGCGAAAAGGGATTATTTGTTATTAAACCTTCGGGAGTTTCGTACGAAGAAATGAAACCCGAAGATATGGTGGTAGTTAATTTAAAGGGTGAGGTTGTTGAAGGGGATATGAATCCTTCTAGCGATACACCGACCCACACCGTTTTATATAACGAATTTCCGGACATTGGAGGAATCGTGCATACCCATTCTCCATGGGCGGTATCGTTTGCAGCGGCCGAAATTGACGTGCCAGCTTTAAGTACGACCCATGCTGACACATTCTACGGTGACGTACCGGTAACTCCGGCCTTAACTAAACAAGAGATTGAAGAAGCATACGAAGAAAATACTGGTAAGGTAATCGTTCGAGAATTTAAGGAACGGAATTTGGACCACAATGCGGTTCCTGCTGTATTGGTTAGCCAACACGGACCATTTACCTGGGGTGCCACACCGGACAAAGCGGTTTACAACGCTAAAGTATTGGAAGTCGCTGCTGAAATCGACTATCACGCTTTGCAGATGACCCGGCGGAATATCGAAGTTCCTCAATACTTATTAGATAAGCACTACTATCGTAAACACGGGAAGAATGCTTATTATGGGCAAAATAATGCCAAATCTAAAGAACACGCACAAAGAAAATAAAAATATTTTTAATTAGAAAAGGAGCGCTTTAACATGAAAAAAATGCAAGATTATGAATTTTGGTTTATTACAGGTAGTCAATTCCTATATGGTGAAGAAACCCTTCGTTCAGTAGAAAAGGACGCTCGCGAAATCGTTGATAAGTTAAATGAATCCAAGAACTTACCTTATCCAGTTAAATTCAAGTTGGTAGCAACTACTGCTGAAAACATCACTCAAGTAATGAAGGATGCTAACTATAACGACAAAGTTGCCGGGGTAATTACCTGGATGCATACCTTCTCACCAGCTAAAAACTGGATCCGCGGTACTAAGTTATTGCAAAAACCATTGCTTCACTTAGCAACCCAATTCTTGAACCACATTCCATATGACACCATTGATTTTGACTACATGAACTTAAATCAATCTGCTCATGGTGACCGTGAATATGCCTTTATTAATGCACGCTTGCGTAAGAACAACAAGATCATCACTGGTTACTGGGGTGATGAAGACATTCAAAAACAAATCGCTAAATGGATGGACGCAGCCGTTGGCTATAATGAATCATTTGGTATCAAGGTAGTAACCTTTGCTGACAAGATGCGTAACGTAGCGGTTACTGATGGTGACAAGATTGAAGCACAAATTAAATTTGGCTGGACCGTCGATTACTGGGGAGTTGCGGACTTAGTTGAAGAAGTTAACGCCGTTGCTGAAGACGACATCAACAATAAGTACGAAGAAATGAAGAAGGAATACAACTTCGTTGAAGGAGAAAATTCTTCAGAAAAATTCGAACACAATACTAAGTACCAAATTCGTGAATACTTTGCATTGAAGAAATTCATGGACGATCGCGGATACACCGCCTTCACAACTAACTTTGAAGACTTAGCTGGTTTGGAACAACTTCCAGGATTGGCTGTTCAAATGTTGATGGCTGAAGGCTATGGCTTCGCTGGTGAAGGGGACTGGAAGACCGCTGCTTTGGATCGCTTAATGAAGATCATTGCGCATAACCAACATACTGCCTTCATGGAAGATTACACCCTTGACCTTCGTAAGGGACACGAAGCAATCCTTGGCTCACACATGCTAGAAGTTGACCCAACGTTAGCTAGTGACACTCCACGGGTCGAAGTTCACCCACTTGACATTGGTGGCAAGGATGACCCCGCACGTTTTGTCTTCACTGGTATGGAAGGCGACGCGGTTGACGTTACGATGGCTGACTACGGTGATGAATTCAAGCTCATGTCTTACGATGTTCAAGGCAACAAGCCTGAAAAAGAAACACCACATCTTCCAGTTGCTAAACAACTCTGGACTCCAAAACAAGGTTGGAAGAAGGGTGCTGAAGGCTGGCTCACACTTGGTGGTGGCCATCATACCGTACTTTCCTTCAACGTGGATGCTGAACAATTACAAGACCTCAGCAACATGTTTGGATTGACATACGTTAATATTAAATAATTGTTTACTAAGATAAATATTTCTAAAAGAACTGATCAATTTGATTGATCGGTTCTTTTATTATGATTCGATAAAGGGTTAAAAAGAAGGGCAGAAAAATAAGTTAGGAAAAGAAGTCAACATTACGTGAGTAGGAGCTTAATTAAAGACTTACTTTTTGTGAATGTGAATCCATTGTTTTATTTTTTTTAATAATATGAGTATCGTAACTAGACAAAAATTTGAATTGAATTAGATTTAATATATTGTTATCTCAACGTTTTTTCGTTATATTTAAAATTTTTAATAATATTTTTATAATTAAATCTAAATAAATTAATTGGATTTTAATTATGCAACCGCTTTACTTCTTTGAGCAAAGTGTGCAATAATATACGTGTAGTTAAATAAATCACAAGGAAGTGTCTTTATGCAAATTGCTGTTATTAAAGAACAAAAAGAAGGGGAAGGTCGTGTAGCGGCCACGCCGGAAAATGTTCAAAAGATGGTTGATGCCGGTAATGAAGTCTTAGTTGAAAAGGATGCCGGAATCGGTGCAGGCTTTTCTAACGAAGAATTTGAAAAAGCTGGTGGGAAGATCGTTTCTCATGAAGATGCATGGAAAGCAGAATTGTGCATTAAGGTTAAAGAACCTGATGCTGAAGAATACCAATACTTTGATAAAGGTAAAATTATTTGGGGATTCCAACACCTTGCATCTTCCAAACCAACTGTTGAAGCAATGATGAAGGCCGGAGTTACTGCAATCGGTGGTGAAACCATCGTTAAGGATGGTAAATTAGCGTTGTTAGCACCAATGAGCCAAATTGCGGGACGTCGTTCAGTAATCATGGGAGCTTATTACCTTGAAGCACAACATCAAGGGGAAGGTATTTTAGTTTCTGGAATTCCAGGAGTTATCCCTGCTGGACATGTAGTGATTTTCGGTGGTGGTAACGCCGCGACAGGCGCTGCAGACACTGCTTTAGGTTTAGGATGCTCAGTAGTAATTATTGAGTTAAACGACGACCGGATTGCTCAATTGGAAGAACAATATAAGGGTAAAGACGTTCGCGTAGTTAAATCAAACGAAGAAAATCTTGCAAAAGAAATTAAAGATGCTGATATTTTTGTATCCACAATTTTAATCCCAGGTTCCAAGCCACCGAAGTTGGTTAAAGAATACATGGTAAAAAGCATGAAGAAGGGCTCTGTAATCGCTGATATTGCAATCGATCAAGGTGGAACAGTAGAAACCATTGATCACCCAACCACTATTGATGACCCTGTCTTCATTAAGGATGGAGTAATCCACTACGCTGTACCAAACCAACCTGGTGCCGTTCCACGGACTGCTACGATGGCGTTAGCAGCTGGTAACCTTGATTATATTTTGGAAATTGCCGATAAGGGAATTGAAGGAGCAATCAAGGAAGATAAAGCTTTAGCATCTGGGGTCAACCTCTACGAAGGTAAGGTAACTAACAAGGGTCTTGCAGATTCATTAGACCTTCCTTACACTGAACTAGATGTATAAATAGGCGTTCGAACTTTTAAATTTGCGTTTAAATTATGAGGTGAAAATCATGAAAAATAACGAACCAAGAAATGAAGTAGTTGCTCAAACCTACGATTTATTAAACTTAGATCAAATTGAAGAAGCGCGTAAAGTAATTGGTAAATACGCACGTCGGACGCCATTAGTTCAGTCAATGTTTTTAAGTAACAATGTTGCTCATGCGGATGTATATCTAAAACTTGAAAATATGCAACTTACTGGTTCATTCAAATTCAGAGGAGCTAATAATAAAATTAACCACTTGAACCATCGGTCTAGAAATTCTTGAAGACTTGGTTGATGTAGAAACCATCATTGTACCAGTTGGTGGTGGTGGGTTGATTTCAGGAATTGCCACAGCAGTTAAGTCAATCAACCCTTCCATTCACGTAGTTGGGGTTCAATCCGAAAACGTTCACGGAATGAAAGCTTCAGTAGATGCTGGTAAGATTGTAAAGCATCACGATGACTTTACGCTTGCTGACGGCACTGATGTAGCTGTTCCTGGGGACATCACTTACGGAATTGTTTCTAAGTTAGTTGACGAAATTGTTCTAGTTAGTGAAGAAGAAATTTCTAAGGCAATGAAGGACTTGATGCAACGCACCAAGATTGTTGCAGAAGGTGCTGGCGCATTACCAACTGCTGCACTTGAAGCAGGCAAGATTGATAAGAAATGGATCGAAGGTAAGAAAGTCGTTGCCCTAGTATCCGGTGGTAACGTTGACCTTCAACGTGTTTCACAAATTATTGATCACTTCTTCTCCCCAGTTGATACACACAAAGTTGGGATTGGATAGAATGATTAGGCAAGCAATTGCAGATTGAAAATCTAAGGGATGCTGCATGAATTGCAGCGTCCCTTTTTTAAAATAATTAAAATTGGAACAATGAGGAGTGATTATCAATGAATGATAATAGTACATCTCTAAAAAAGACAATTGGTTTTTTCCCGGCGTTAGCAACGGTTATGGGAACGGTTATTGGTACCGGCGTATTCTTTAAGGCAGCCGCGGTAACCGAATATACTGGGACGGTCTCAATGGCCCTTTTCGCGTGGCTATTGGGTGGACTAATTAGTATTTGCGCTGGGTTGACTGGTGCTGAGCTAGCGGCGATGTTCCCTGAAACTGGGGGGCTGACTCGTTACATTGAACATACTTATGGTCACTTTTGGGGGTTTTTAGCAGGTTGGGCACAAGCAATTATTTATTTTCCTGCTAACGTAGCGGCCATTGCGATTGCGTTTGGAACCCAGTTCACGAACTTATTTAATCTTTCGCAAACATGGATAGTTCCTGTAGCAATCATTACTGCACTCTCATTATTGTTAGTTAACTGCATTAGCGCAAAATTTGGTGGTTGGGTAACATCGGTAGCTTTAGTAGTTAAGCTGATCCCGTTAGCCGTAATTGTTTTGTTAGGATTTTTCCATAGTAGTTCGGTTAACTTCTCACTATTCCCAGTTGTAGCTGGACCACATCGCGCATTTTGGACAGCTTTAGGGAATGGATTATTAGCGACCATGTTTGCTTATGATGGATGGATTCACGTTGGTAACATTGCCGGTGAAATGAAAAATCCGCGTAAGGATCTACCTAAAGCGATTGCTCTTGGCATCGGACTGATTATGGTGGTTTACCTGTTAGTTAATGCCGTATTCCTCTACATTGCTCCAGTTAATCACGTTGCTGGAAATTTGAACATTGCTTCTGACGTTGCAAAGGTTATTTTTGGCGGTATCGGCGGTAAATTTGTTACAATCGGTATCTTGATTTCAGTGTATGGTGGACTCAATGGATACACTATGACGGGAATGAGAATTCCTTACGTAATGGGTAAAGAACACAAACTACCATTCGGAGATGTTTTTGCTAAATTAAATGAAGCGGGGGTGCCTTGGGCAGCTGGAGTTATCCAATACTTGATTGCTTGCTTAATGATGCTTTCTGGTCAATTTGATGCAATTACCAATATGCTAATTTTCGTAATTTGGTTCTTCTACTGCATGGCTTTTGTGGCGGTATTTGTTTTGAGAAAACGGACACCAAATGCAAATCGACCGTATAAGGTCCCACTTTATCCAGTAATTCCGGCAATTGCTCTTGTAGGAGGAGTTTTCATTTTGGTTAACACGCTCTTCACACAATTTACTACGACAGCGATTGGGATTGTAGCTACCGCAGTAGGGGTTATTTTCTACTATTATTTAAAAAATAAGTATCCAGAAAATTTTAAGAGTGAAAAATAATTTTGTGTTTGAAATGGCAGAAAGCTATCCCAGTCAGGGAGGCTTTCTGCCTTTTTTAGTAGACAATGGTTAGGCAGTAGCGCTACTTGATAAGAATGGGTGGAAGCGCTATTATTAAGCATATGATAATTGATTCACAAAAATTAGGTATTAGTGGTTGTTAAAGAAAGGGATTGAATTGGATGGCAAAAAATGTTTCTAAGAAAGATTATGGTGGTAATGGTAAGAGCAAGTACGTTCCTTACGTTACTAAAAAGGGGCATGGCGGAAGTATTGCTATTTTGATTATGGGAATTATTTTAGCCGTAATCTTTGGAGCGTCAACAGCATACTCGGGGATGAAAGCTGGACTAACGGTAGCAGCTGGGATACCTGGGTCAATCATTGGTTCGGGTTTAGTAAGTCTTTTTGCTAAGAAAAAGGGGATTCTTGGCAAAAATATTTTGCAAGGAATGTCTACGTTAATTTTTTCACTGGGGTAATGGTTGGTGCTTTGGCAGTAATGTTTGCCATTGGGAGCGCATCATTAGTTCAAAATTACCTGATTGTTGAGGAACATGGGCGCCTCGCTTACCCAGAATCCATGGCGATTACCGAAGCGTTAGTCGCTTCGGAAAGCGGTGGAGATTCATTAAAATTCCTAGGGGTAGGTTTTGGAATCGGGGGATTAATTACTTTATTTACTTCTCAAGTTTTTGGTTGGGTAAATAGCATGATCACTTTCACCGGGAACTCGTTTTATCGATGGAAGATGTCGACAGAAGTTAATCCTATGCTAGCCGGAATTGGTTTTGTGGTTGGTTTAGAAGTTGCAATGACCATGTTTGCAGGGTCAATCCTGTCAAACTTTGCCGTGGTGCCTTTAGTTAGTTACTTTGCACAAATGGCAGGAAGCGGTGCACACGTTTGGAATGATGCCGCGCTGAGCATCTCCCAAATGAGCGTTGACGATGTTGCAGGCTCGTATGTTAAGTATATTGGCGCAGGAATGATGCTTTGTGGCGGAATTATTGGTGCAGTTAAATTGATACCAGTAATTTGGACTTCAATCAAAAAAGTACTTAATGCGCGGAATAGTACTACTGAAGATAAAAATGCTTTGGGATTAATTGCCTTACTAGCATCGGTAATCGCCATTTTTATTGCTGGCTTTATCATTTCGGGATCGGTTATCGTTGCCTTGCTTGGCGGGGTCTTAACGCTAATTTTATCGTTGTTGTTTGTAATTGTTTCTGCACGACTAGCCGGGACGATTGGTTGTTCTAACGAACCAGTGTCAGGGATGACCATTGCATCGCTAGTAATCATGACTTTGGCCTTCGTATTGATGGGTTGGACTACCAAAAATTACACAGAAATTTTGCTTTTGTTTGGGGTATTTATCGTTACTACGGTTTCAGTCGGTGGCGGATATATGCAAACCCAAAAAGTTAACTACATGATTGGCGGCTCAAACAAGGAAATGATGAAGTACTACATGATTGCTGGCTTTGTGGGGGTGCTCACCGTAATTGGAACTACGGTACTTTTGGAACCACAATTGCGGATCACGGGTTCTAACCCGCCATTTGGACTGCCACAAGCTAACTTAATTGCAACTTTAACGTCTGGCATCATGTCTGGAGATTTACCATGGATTATGATCATTGTGGGGATTGTGATGGCCTTAGTTTTCTGGATGCTAGACTTACCAATTATGACGGTTGCGTTAGGTTTTTACTTACCAATTTCAACTACTTCAATTATTTTAGTAGGGGCATTATTAAAACTTTTGATCAATAAGACTACTAAAGACAAAGAGTTACGTGACAAACGGGTACAAAGCGGTGTCAGCCTTTCTTCTGGACTAATTGCCGGTGGTTCAATCATTGGCCTTGTTGGAATTATTTTCCACGTTACCGGATTGCTGGGTAATAGTGCACCAAGTGGCTTTTTAGCAAGCAACGCAATGGGATTAATATTACTAGCAGCTATGGCGGGAGCGATTATAATTCCGTTATATATAATTAAAAAATCTGAAAATCAAGGGAAGGCTGAAGAACGTGAGTAAGTCACCTAAACTGACGGATGCTGATCTAAAAGAATTAGTTTTTAAGAAGAATCCGCGGGTTAATTATAAAGTTGAAGGTAAACAGGTGACCATTATTCGTGCTCAAAACCATTGGATTCAACAATTTTTACGAAAGTTGCATTTTAAAATTCCAGAGTTTACTTACCTAGATTTAGATGAATACGGTAGTTTTGTATTTCAACAAATTGATGGGCAACGCAGCGCGTATGAGATTGGTCAGAATTTAGGCGAACAGTTCGAGGAAGCCAATGACTATTTGTATAGTCGATTATTATTGTATTTGAAGCAGCTAGAGGTTAACGAACAAATTATTGAACGAGTTTAAAGAAATTTAAAAGGAGGATTTATCATGACGGATAGAATTGAAATGTCAGCATGTACTTCAGTAATGGTTGGAAAAAAGGCTTCGCTCGATGGTGCAACCTACATTTCCAGAAATGAAGACCGGTTAGTAGCTATTCATCCAAAATGCTTCTTGGTTCAACCAGCCGTCTCCGGACGACAAGAAATTTATAAATCACCATATAACGGATTAACTGTACCGTTGCCTGAAAGTGGCTATCGGTATACTTCAACACCTAACGCTGATGAGAGCGAAGGGCCTAATGAAGAAGACGGTTTTAACGAAAAAAACGTTGGTGAAAGTGCCACGGAAAGTGTTTACGCTAACGAACGAGTTTTAGCGTACGATCCATTTGTTAAAAATGGTTTAGCAGAAGATTCCATGACTACGTTAGTATTACCATTCATTAATTCTGCTCGGGATGGGGTTCGTTACCTAGGCGAATTGGTGAAAAAGTACGGTTCAGCAGAAGGTAATGGCGTCCAATTTAATGATGCTGACGAAGTGTGGTACATGGAGATTGTTACGGGCCATCAATGGGTTGCCGTTCGGATTCCGGACGATTGCTATGCCGTGGCTGCTAACCAAATCGCGATTGAAGACATTGACTTCAATGATCCTGACAATTACATGTGGGCGGATGGTATTCAAGAATTTGTCGAAAAGCATGGTTTGAATCCTGACGAAGATCGCTGGAATTTCCGGCACATCTTTGGAACGGATACGGAAAAGGATCATCATTACAATACTCCTCGGGTTTGGTTTGCTCAACGTTACTTAAACCCGGAGATTGAACAAGATCCTGAATCACCAGATCTACCGTTTATTCGGAAAGCTAGTCGAAAGATTTCGGTTGAAGATATTCAATATATTCTGAAGTCGCACTATAACGAAACTAAGTACGACCCATTAGGAAGTGGTAGCGAACACGATCGGAAGACGTACCGGGCAATTTCCTTATCTCGAACAGCCAATTCACATATTTTGCAAATGCGGAATAGTCATGAAAATGAAGCGGCTGGAGTTCAGTGGATTGGCTTTGGCGTACCAAGTTTTTGCCCACACGTACCATTCTTTACCAACGCTAATGATACTGACGTTTCCTACCGGGAATTACCGGAAGAGATGTCATTAGATAGTGCATACTGGTTGTATGAAACTTTAGCAATGGTAGTGGAATCTCACTACGCTGAATTTATTCAGGACGATTTGGATTACCAAAAAAAGTTGTCGCAATGGGCACGGACCAAGATTGAAGAAGTTGACCAAGTAGCTAAGAAGATGTCGGGAAAAGAATTGACAAAATATCTTACTGAACAAAATCACCTTATTGCGCAACATTATAATAAAGAAACCAAGAAACTTTTAGCTAAGTTAACCAAGCAGGGTGCGGAATTATCGAAGCTAACCTTTAAGATGGATCCAAATTTGTGATTCAAAAGATAGGCTTGGTGTTATGTAGTCGTCTAAAAGTGTTAAGGGGCGGTTGAATAAAACTTTCAACTAATTTTTCTTAATAATTAAAGTGGCCGTTAGGATTTTGGGTAATCCTGACGGCCACTTTTACTATGTTGATGTGGATAGCTACCCTGAAGAATTCTAGCCAATCTAGACTAAATTAATTACGGTAATTGATTAAGCAGGTGCTTACGTTTTTGCCTATGTGATTGTTACTCTTTTACATTATTACATGGAAGGATAACTATATAATAGCTTTTACAATGAAGAGTACCATTGCATTATATGTTAAATGTTCAGACATATGCAGGCGTTCGTTAGCCAGTGTTTCGTATACTAAAAGCTTAGGAGTCGCGTGTTGAGAAATGTAGTCAATTGTTTCTTTATCCATACCAGAAGGCGTTTGTAAACTATTAGTTAAGTAATAAAGGGCGCCGTGCGTTACATCAAATTGGTATTTTTTTATACGGTATTTTGAATTAGTTATTTTTTTCAAAGTGACGTTTATTTTTATTTCTTCTTGTTTTAAAAATGCTTTATTGCACGATAAGTTAGGGTCAAAGATTGTAGGATTCAATAATAGTATTTTGAAATCGCCGTTTTCGGCAGTTATTAATAATTGACGATTACAAAAAATTAGTTGTCCTTTCAATCGGCTGAGCAATGATAAAGAATAAAAAGCTGGACGCTTTCCATTATGATAGTGCATTAAGCTAATTCCTAAACCATTAATTTTGTTGCCATTTGTTGAGTCCAATATTTCAGCATTAATCCAAAAACCAATACCATCAATTTTTCCAAAATGATCGATAATAGTTTTTGCAATCAAAGCGCCCCTAAAAAAATGTCCATTGGTAAATTCTGTTTGCCCAGTTACTGTATTCCAATTAAGTAAATAAATCGAAACGTTAATATTTAACGTTTTTAAAACCGACTTAATTATTTTTAATTTATGATCATCTTCATTAATAGTTGAGAATTGTTTTTGGCTATTCAAGTTGTCGTTTTGGTTTAAACTATAGTCTAAAAAATCAATTGGAATTCGATATTTCATAATGGAACTTAACAAATTAAAACAGGATTTTTTCTCTATAATTTTGCCGAGTGAAATACCATAGTGACTTTTGAAAAAATATTTGTGAAATAAATCAACAAAATTTGCAAAAGATTCACTCGCTTTAGATGGAGAGGTGGGATCGGAAGGTTTAAATAAAAACTGCCAATTTTTTTGTACATTTTCAATGTTTGTTAAATTTGAGTAGTGTACACAAAACTCTTTGAATAAAGGAAGGTTTTTATTGAAGTCAGCTTCATAGATGCTCATTAGAGGAGTAAAATTCTGAGACATTAGATAATTTAAAATTTCATCCCATATTTCAAAAGCTGAAAGCAACGGTTTAAGAGTGGAATCTTTTTGCGGTAAAAAGGATTCTGCTTTCAAGTCAATACAAATTTTGAAAGAGCCGATAGAATTTGAAATTTGTGATAATTGCTCTTGAACATCTTTTCTAAGTAACTGGTTAGGATTGCCAATGATTACAAATATTTTTGGTAGTTGAAACTTTTTATAACTTTGAAGATGTTTTTTTGAACAATCAATGAGATAGGAATATTCTGTTTTTTTTCCATAATCTATTTTAGAACCATGAGGTTTGGTACCACTTGAATATTCATTTAAAAGGGCGATGATGCTTTTATTGGCTCCTACAAGGTTGGACAATTTTTTTTGATTACCATATAGTTCGCGATATTTGGAAGGGGATAGATGGGTGATTTTTTTAAAAAGTCTACCAAAAGTACGACTATTATTAAATCCAGTTTCTGTCGCTATGAAATCAATACTTTTGTCAGTTGTAATTAATTTATTGATGGCCGCTGCAATCCTAACTCTAGATAAATAATCATGTAATTTAATTCCCGTAGATTTAGAAAATAATCGAGATACGTACGAGTTAGATAGGTAAAATTTATTTGAGATATTTTGTAAATCAATTTTTTTATCATAATTAAATTTAATATATGTTATCACATCGGTAATAATGCTCTTTTCAGAATTTAATTCGCTAAAGTACTTTAAATTAAAAGTTAAAAAGTCAAGGGACTTTTTCTCAAAAGATGGGGAGTGACCGCTTTGAGATAACCAAAGTAGAATTAACTCAGCAAAGTTTTGTTGCGCTGCTTGATAATATTTTTTAAAAGTAGACATGTTTTCTTTTGGAGAAACGGTGAATAATGTTTGAGTGAAATCTGGTAACAGTTCTTCACAATACTGAAAGGGAAAAACTAAGACGCAACCAAGAGAATTCTTTTCTGCAGTAAGTTTATACATGTTTTGAGAATTTAATGAAGAAATTTGGCCCTCTGGAATATCAATATTATTGCTCTTATTAGTAGTAGAAGTAGTTATTTTTAAATGGCCCTTTAGAGAAAATATGAAAGCGGTACCAAGAGTGGTTAAACGTTGCCCGCCATTGATAAACAGTAAATAAGGTGCTGAATCAAGTTCTTTTGATACTGTCAAATATAAACACCCCCAATTTTAAATAAATTATACACCAAGCGACAAAAATTGTTCTACCCGAAAAAGCATTTCAAATAAGAAAATATTGGGGGAAATTACGTAAAGTAATGTCGCTTTACGTAGTTACGGATAATTTATAATTTGAGATGTAATATTACTTGGCGAGTTAGGAGTGAAATTTATTGCAAAATAAAATTGTGAACAAAAATAAACAGCGAGCAATGCTATTAGGGATTGTTTTATCTGTTCTAACTTATTGGCTGTTTGCGCAGTCAATTGTAAATGTTGTTCCTGATATCCAGAAAGGTCTAGGAATAGATTCATCTGTCATTAGTTTAGCTGTTAGTTTAACTTCCCTTTTTTCCGGTTTATTTGTTGTTTTAGCGGGATACCTTGCTGACAGAATCGGCCGTGTCCGCGCTACTTATATTGGCTTGTTTTTTAGTTTGGTAGGTTCCGGTTTAATTAGCATATCGCAAGGAGCGTCTCTATTAATTATTGGTCGGATAATTCAAGGCCTTTCTGCAGCATTTATCATGCCTGCGACACTTGCAATTATAAAAAATCAATTTGTTGGTGATAAACGAAAAAATGCGTTGAGTTATTGGTCCATGGGCTCATGGGGCGGTTCAGGAATATGCACTTTTGCTGGTGGAGTGATCGCAACGCTCTTATCATGGCGATGGATTTTTATTTTTGGAATTTTTTTTACAGTGATTGCGATGATACTGTTACGAGGTACTGAGGAATCAAAAGTAGAGTATAAAAATCACGTAGTATTTGACTTTCTAGGGCTTACGTTTTTTTTGATTTCAATTTTGTCAATTAACATCTATTTATCAAAAGGAGCTACTTGGGGTTGGGGAAGCTTACCTTCCTTTTTAACTATTTTTATTGCAGTAGTAGTTAGTATCTTTTTTGTTGTTATAGAAAGGGGAAGAAAAAAACAGCCATTTGTTGATTTTAAATTATTTAAGAATACAAAATTTACGATTGCAACACTTTCAAATTTTGTATTAAACGCGGTAGCTGGTTCTTTAATGATTATTAATACATTTATTCAACGTAACTATGGAATATCACCGTTAAAAACTGGATATTTATCTATACCTTATTTTTTAACTATTTTAATTTCCATCAAAATAGGTGAAGAAGCAATTAATAAGCATGGTTATGTATTTCCCATGGTTTTGGGAAGTTTAATAGCAAGCTTTGGCGTTTTATTGAGTTCCCTTACTTTTCTTAGCATGAACCTGTATTTTATTTTTGTATTTCTTGGATACACCTTGCTTGGCATAGGATTAGGATTGTATGCAACCCCCTCAACGGATCTTGCACTTTCTAATGTTCCAGACGATCAAGTAGGGACAGCGTCAGGCATCTATAAAATGGCCAGTTCCTTAGGGGGCGGAATTGGAAATGCGGCGTCATTAGCGATTTTTTCTAGCTTATCGGCAAAGGGGCTAGTTATTTCATCAAGGTGGTCGCTTATATTCAACGTAGTTTTATGTATTGTTCCGGCGTTTTTAGTTTATACGGCGTTAAAGAAAAAATAATTGACAAATATGGAGGTTGAAATAATGAGTAATTTAAAAAATAGTTGTTTTTCAGATCAAGAAAAGGTAGATGTACTTAGAGATTTAGTGAATATTAATACAAGTAACGGAAATGAAATTAAGACGGCAACATATATTAAGACATTGCTAGAAAAATTTGATATAAATGCAACAATAATCCCAATTACAGATAGTAGAGTTGATTTAGTAGCAGAAATTGGGAATGGAGAACCAGTTCTTGGCATTTCAGGACATATGGACGTTGTTCCTGCAGGTGATGAAAATAATTGGAATAGTGATCCTTTCATTCTAGACGAACGTGATAATAAACTGTACGGGCGAGGCACTTCAGATATGAAATCAGGGTTAGCTGCAATGATCATTGCTATGATCCAAATTAAGGAAAATAATTTATTATCACGTGGGACAATTCGATTAATGGCTACAATGGGCGAAGAAGTTGGAGAGTTAGGTTCGCAAAAACTTTATGAAGACGGGTATATGGATGATGTGGATGCGCTCGTAATTGGTGAGCCTTCAGGATATATGGTTGTATATGCGCACAAAGGCTCTATGGATATTAAATTAAAGTCTAAAGGCAAAGCAGCACATAGTTCATTGCCCGAAGAAGGCTATAATGCGATTGACCCATTGATATCATTACTGAATAAGGCAAATAAATTATTTAAAGACTCTAATAAACAAAATTCGTTATTAGGGAAAGCTACTTTTAGTACAACTATTATTGAAGGTGGCAATCAAGTTAATTCTATTCCAGAATTTGCAAGTTCCGAGATGAATATAAGGACAATTCCAGAATTTGACAATAAAGAAGTGGAAAAAATTATGGAAGACTTAGTTCATAAACAAAATGAAGCTGGAGCAGAAATAACGATGGATATTTACATGTCACAGCCTTCTGTTGAAACAGATAGCAACTCGTCATTGGTGAAATTAAGTAAGGATTTAGGTACAAAATATGCTGGATTTGATGTTGAGGCCGTAGCCATTCCTCCGGTCACAGATGCTTCTAATCTGCTAAAAGGTAAATCTAAGAGTTTTCCGTTAGCTATTTTTGGTCCCGGAAGCGATACTCCTCACAAAGTTGATGAATATGTTGATAAACAAATGTATCTTGATTTTATATGTTTGTACGTTGATTTATTTACGTCTTATTTAAAATAACTAGTTAAGAAAGAAGTTAATAGCATGGTTGGAATTATTGAACACACAGTATCAGATAATGAAAAACTAAAAATATTGGCTGATCTAGTTTCCTTTAAGTCGGTTAATAATGACGAACTTACTGTTGCAAAGTATATACAAAATAAGTTAGCAGAATACAATATCGACTCAAAAATTATCCCCGTAGCAGAAAATCGTGCCAATATTATTGCAGAATTAGGAACGGGAAAACCAGTTATTGCAATTTCTGGACATATGGATGTAGTTTCAGAAATCGATAGTAGCAAGTGGCAAAGCGACCCATTTAACTTGTTTGAACAGGATGGTAATTTATATGGCCGCGGCACGGCAGATATGAAGTCTGGATTAGCAGCAATGATTATTTCATTAATCGAATTGAAGAAGAGTGGCTTACCAAGAAATGGAACGATTCGCTTTATGGCAACTGTTGGAGAAGAAGTTGGAGGGCTAGGAGCTGATAATTTTCAAAAGAGAGGTTACACGAAGGATATTGGTGCCTTAATAGTTGGTGAACCTTCTAACCATGAAATAATTTATGCTCATAAGGGTTCGATGGATATAAGACTCACTTCTTATGGGGAAGTATCACACAGTTCGATGCCTGAAAGCGGATTTAATGCATTAAATCCAATTTTATTAATACTAACTAAGGCGAAAGAAATATTTGAATCAGTCACGGAAACCAGCGACGTTTTGGGTGATTTGAAATACAATGCAACTATTCTAAATTCAGGGGATCAAGTGAATTCAATACCTGACAAGGCAATTGCTGAAATGAATGCAAGAACAATCCCTGAGTATCCGAGTGAAAAAGTCGAAAAGGTTTTCCAGGAATTAGTTGATGGACAAAATAAACAAGGCGCAAAAGTGAAGATGGACATTTATATGGTAGAAGATCCGGTATTAAAAAATCCCCATAATAAGCTTACTAAATTGGCATTCTTAGAGGCAAAGAAAGCTTTGGGCATTGAGTGTAAGCTAACGTCCAGCGTGGGTGTAACTGATGCTTCTAATTTATTAAGGGATCATCCCAACCTAGACTTTCCTTTCATGATGTTCGGGCCAGGAGATTATCATATCGCGCATAAAATCAATGAATATGTAAATAAAAAAGAATACTTAGAATTTTCAAATATATATAGTAACGTCTTAGTTAAATATTTAGGATAACAAACTAAGTTAGTGGTTAAAAAATTAAATAAAAACCGTATTCGTTTTTATGAAGTCTAGTAATTAAGTTAAGCAAAATAATTTTTAACTTAGTTGAGAAATAGAATGCTAGTTAATGCTTGTTTTGCAATTATCCGTAAGTAATTAAAGTGGCCGTTAGGATTTTGGGTAATCCTGACGACCGCTTTTTGTTAATCAATATAAATCATCGCGATTCTTAATCAATTCATTTTTATAGTTAATGGGGGTAGTATTTACATATTTTTTAAACAATCGGTTTAGGGAAGAAGGATTTTTATAACCAATTCGCAAGGAAATTTGGTCAAGCGATAGGTTAGTTTGAAATAAAAGTTCTTGGGCTGCATATAGACGGCGTTGTTCAATTAATTCTTTAAACGTTTGCCCAGTCGCTGCTTTGATCTTATTACTGAGATAATTCATGTTGTATCCAAAATGCTTACTTGTATATTGCAAATTAGTGGTTGAATAATGCTGTTCGATGTACTTTAAAATTGCCAATAATTCAGCATTATTGTCTGCCGCAAAGTTTAGATGGTGATGGCTAACTAACGGTGGTAATTGCGTAATCAAGGTTGAAAAGAGCAATTTTAGCACTTGGTTATTATTTTTATGGGCGGATTCAAAGGCTACGAATAATAAGTCCATAATCAGACTACGTGACAATGATTGTGCAGGTAAATCGAAAATCATGAAATTATGGTTGGTAGTTTTTAAGTTACAATTTTGCAAAAAGTCCGTTACGGCGTTGGATTGACCAGAAAG
>PPYF01671413.1_pt1 | contig 19441 bp, 22 predicted proteins | sample 1559871 | NCBI WGS metagenome assembly PPYF01 (sample SAMN08240021, study PRJNA423297) | Human gut metagenome, whole genome shotgun sequencing project. | reverse complement strand
ACAGCTTCTGCATCCATACGCTGAAATCGTCATTGTCTATATACATGATTGCTTCATTTTTCTGATTATACATTATGGTTTGTCAATCGATTGATGAAGCAAAGTTCAGAAAACGAGAGCAAAGAAAATAAGGGAATGGTACATCCACTCCCCTATAAATTATTTATATCTCATTGATTATCTTAAAAAAAATATTTAGAAATAATCGTAGCCATTGTCTTTACTCTTTTTAATAATAGCTAATTTCAACCTATCTAAAAAATCTGTGATTTTAGTAGGTTTTCGTTTAATAACTGCAATTTCCTTTTTGTATATATCACCAAAATTTATATTAAACATTTTCTCAAAAATACGTGATATATCACTTAGAAAAATATCCTTGTTATCAATGCGAATAATACCATCTTTGATATAAAAAATGCCACAAACTAATTCCATTATATCTATAATTTTAATTACCTCACTGTTTAAATAAAAGGGAGATTTCCAATCTGATTCAATATTAATGAAAAATTTGGGGTATTCCATTTGCCGATAGATTAGCTCTTGCTCCATATTTATTAGAGATAACAGTTTGTCAAGATATATAATTTTTAACTTGCTATTTTCCGTAGGTGAAGTTTCTTCTAAAGCCTTAATTGTACCAAAATCTATATAACTCATATTTAATTGCCTAATACGTGTTTTGTTATCATTTTCTTTATTAAGGTAATCGAATAATTCTTCTACAAATTCAAGATATGCAGCAGTAATAGCTTCTATATCAGATTTTTCCTTTTGGAAAGGATGTTTTAATAATTTATATATCTGTTTTTCTGCTAAATTCCAGTTTGCCATAATTAACTTAAGTAGCTATCGTGAACATTTTATAAGTTCTTTGCGATTTTCTGCCATTTCTTTTGTCTGTGTTTGTAAAAATAAAGAGTCCACCAAGCAACAAGCGGGGTTAGATAACCAGCATACAATTCAACACTATCGGTATATTTTGTAACATTTTCGGTAATCTTTTCCATTTGAATATAATGATTCCATATAGTTACTCTTTTATTATACTCATTTGAAACTATTTCTCTTGATTTTTTATCAATCTTAATTACGTTGATTGTATGTTTTCCAATAGGAATAAATCGATGAAGAAACATCTTAAAATAAAATGTTTCCCCCTCTTTCCAAACAGGAGGAATATTGCCATAAGATATAAAACTTGCTTTGGGTTTACAAATTTCTCTTAGCGTTTCAATATCTTGAATCTTGCACCAAATATTTTCAATGTCAGTTTCAAATACTGATGTCACTACAACTTTGCGACCCATAACTCTTTTACCTCTCCGTGTCACTAAACAAATCTTTTTTATCATATAGGAATAATTAAAACATTAAACATCTATTTACCTTACACTTATGCTTTTTTATTAACTTTGTGCAAAGTTAGATGTAAGATACTCTAAAGACAATAGTCATTTATAATGAGATGCAACCTAACTATTTAACAATAAAGGTCATAGCAGGCATGATAATTAATGAAATAGAAAAGAAAGTCATAAATATACTACCAACATCAAGCATAGAGTTCGATGAAATTGATTATTCCATTCTTGAAAAGAGGAGAAATGACTGGATTAAACTTTCAGAAGTTACGCATAGTATCGTATTGGTATTTGATTGCTACACTAATAAATTCGTTTTTGTTTCTGATAATATTCCTAAACTATATGGACTTGACTCCCGTAGGTTGTTTATTCATGGACATCAGCCAGTTATTGAGGTTATACATCCGGACGATATAGATTATGGGTTACTTGTAAGAAAGAAAATCTATTCGATATTACGCTCATTCTCCAATGAAGAAAAGAGGAACTATAAAGCCATTCATGAAATGAGGATAAGAAATACGCGGGGTGAATACATACGCATAATAGAACAAGAACAAGTTCTTGAGTTAGATAAATCAGGAAATATTTGGCTTATGCTATCGGTTATTGATGTTGATGCAAGCCAAGAATCGGAAATTATTAAAAGCCACCTATATAACTTTAAAACTGGAGAGCTGATATTTATAGATTTATCTGACACACTGGATGAACCTTTGACAAACCGAGAATTAGAAGTTTTACGATTTATGAAGAAAGGCTTATTAAGTAAAGAGATAGCAGAGGCATTAAAAGTTAGCATTAATACAGTGAATAGTCATAGACAGAATATATTACAAAAATTAAAAGCTAACAATTCGATTGAAGCTGTCAACTTCGCTCAAAGACTGGGCTTGTTCAATAAATGCAGCATTGATAAAAGCGAGAAGAGGGATGTTTTGCCATAAATAAAATGAAACTAACAACTTACAATCGTAACAAATAACTATTTTTGTGGCACTATTATAAAAGTTCATGTTAAATACAGAAAACATACAATCACTCATTGATAGCGGAGAGGGCTACAATGTGGAATTTAAAGTCCGTGTTCCCTCAAAGGTACGTGAACTGACAGAGGAAATATGTGCTTTTGCTAATGCAGACGGAGGATATTTGCTTATTGGAGTAGATGATAACGGGCAAGTGGTAGGTACTAACTTAGAAAACGATAAGCGTTCTGCCATTCAAGGTTCTATCAGCGAAATATCCCCTGCACTCCACTGTGAATTGTATTCCGTAAATGTTGGGAATAAAACTGTTTGGATAATTGATGTTCCGTCCGGTAAGGATAAGCCTTATATATTTTCCGGTTCTATCTATGTGCGTGAGGGGGCAAACTCACAAAAACTTCGCACAGCCGAAGAAATGCGTAGCTTCTTTCAGGAATGTAACAAAATCTTTTTCGACCATATACCCTGTCATTGGTTCAATATCTACACGGATGCAGACGAACAAATGATTAAAGACTTTCGAACAGAAGCCAAACTAAGTCCGTCCACACCCGACAAACAAATATTTGAGAACTTGGAACTGTTTACCGAAAATGGAACGGCAAAGAACGGAGCAGCGATGTTCTTCGGAAAACAACCTGAAAGAAAATTTCCACACGCTGTTACAAGATGTGTTCTTTTCAAGGGAACAAATAAAGTCTATATTATAGATGATAAAACTTTCGGAGGTTCATTGTACCAACAATATTTACAGGCTATGTCTTGGCTGGAAAGCAAACTGCAAGTAGCTTATAAAATAGAGGGTGCAGGACCAAGAGAGGAAATTTGGGAAATACCTCTGACCGTATTTAAAGAAGCCATTATAAACGCCCTGTCGCACCGTGATTATTACGAACAAGGCGCAAGCATTATGATAGAAATGTTTGATGACCGGGTAGAGATTTCCAATCCCGGAGGACTTCTACCTGTTGTGGCTAAAGATTTCGGACATAAAAGTATGACACGTAATCCGCTAATTTTCGGTTTATTTACCCGTATGCACTTGGTTGAAAGAGTTGCATCCGGTATTCCCCGTATGCAGGAAGCCATGAGAGAGGCGAATCTGCCCGAACCGGAATTTCACACAGAGGGGATGTTTACAGCAGTGTTCAAACGTCAAATCTCTAACTCTGCCAACTATGACACAGTAAATGGCAGAGTAAATGACATAGTAAATGATGCTATAAACGAGAATGAACAAGCTATTCTCAATCTGCTGGCAACCACTCCCGGCTTGAATGCTTCTGAAATCAGTAAGCATATCAACAAGAGTTTAAGAACGACTATGCGATATATCAAGATTTTGCAAGACAAAGACTTGATAGAGTTTAGGGGTGCCCCAAAAACTGGAGGATATTTTAAAAAAGCATAGTTACAGAGAGGGTTATCATTAAAAAAGCATATCTTTGCAACATAAATCAAATTAACATATGAAACTTCAGCCACAACAAGAAATTATTGATATTTATGATACGTATGATAACTTCATGAAAGCTGAAAAACGGGCAAAGAATCCCTTTATCATAGAGAAACGAAAAAAAAATCATGAAGATTCATTATACTCTTGCGAAAATCTATCATGTGATATTTCTTTTGGAAATATTACATTAAATGGAGAAATAAGAAATAGTGACAGGCAAGATTATAGTTTTCAGATACAGTCTGACATCATAAAATCTCGTGTCATATTTAGATATGATACGGGTGGTGGTGTGCATAAAAATAATGTACCATATATCCCTTTAAGCCAACAAAGTATTGATACTCCACATTTTCACCGTTTTGATAGAAATGGATATTTTTTAGCTTATAAAACAGACAAATTAAATATTCCGGGACAAGCCAAAGCTCTATTCGATATAGAATTTGGATTTCCATATTTCTGCCAAGAAAGTAATATAAAAGGTGACAATGTAGAAGATTCACCTCAACTAATTGTAAGAAAGGATGGTGAAATAGGATTCTTTTTTGATAATTCAGACCCAAATGAAGGAGTAAATTTTTAAGTTATGAAAAGTATTATAGAAGATATTATTCGTTCTTATAACACTTTATGGAAGATAAAAGAACGTGGAAATACAATAGAAATTGTAACTCCTATTGCAACTACTAATAATCTGTTTGTTTCTGTTTTTCTAACAATTAGAGGTGATGAATATGTCATAACAGACGGGGGATGGACTGATAGTGGAATCTACGAATGTGATATATTATTTGAAGACGAATATTACTATAAACTTTTCCAGTATTATTTAGACGAGTATGAAATTCAAAGTCTTGAAGCAAAAGGCAAGATGTTTTATTATAAAAAAACGACAAATCCTTTAATAGTACCTAATTTAGTATATGATTTATCTAACTTCATAAATGCAATTATTAGTGCGTCCTTTATACAATTTCAAACAAACAAAGAAAGAGAAAATATCGGTCGTTTCAAAAAGCAAGCTAATGATTTTTTAAAAGGTCTAGTTGAGGAAAAGGATATTAAAACTAATTATGTAATTCATGAAAGTTTAAGCGGAGTGCGGTTTAACGCTGTTATTACTAAGCATAATAGATTTACTTTAGTAAGTTATGTTACTGGCTCTAATGATACAAATTTTATTTATAGCATAGGACGTTCCAATTTAAATTTCGATTTAGTAGAAGAAAAAAGTATAAATAGCTTAGTCCGTCAAAAAATAACATTAATAGATGATAGCGTCCCTAGCTATAAATCTCTAAAAGTAGCTCCTTTTTTAGGAGTAATCAATACTAAAAAAGGACGGACTAGTCTAACGTGGAAAGAAAAAGAAAAATTGGTAGAACTAATTGATTAAATTATCAAATATAAAAAATATTGTTATCTTTGCACACAGAAATCGTACCCAAGAAATAAACTGATGTCGAACGGTGCAAAGTTGTGAAAATCTTATTCAAGGGACTAACATCGTGATAAAGATATAACTTATTGAGAAATAGTGCTATACAAACTAATTTTCGGTTGCTGGTGGCACCACAAAACAAAACAGTTGTTTCTTGAAATCCCTTGAAATTGAAGTGCACCCAAAAAGTTGGACGGGTTAAATACTATCCAGTAATTGAAAGAGTTCGGTATTGCACCGGACTCTTTCCTTTTAAGGCACTGTCCACAATTTTGTGTAAATGTAAACGGGATTCAGTTATAAGTTCACTTATATCTGGATTCTGTTTTCAAAAATAAGCATAAATTGGTTCATAATCAATCCCCAGTTAGTAATCGGCATCGTCCATTTCTTCTCAATCTCCATCAAAGAGAGGTATACCATTTTCTTCACTGCATCATCCGAGGGGAATGAAAGTTTTGATTTAGTGTACTTTCTGATTTTTCCATTCAGATTTTCAATGAGATTTGTGGTGTAGATTATTTTTCTGATTTCCAATGGGAACTGAAAGAAAACAGTCAGGTCATCCCAGTTGTTCCTCCACGAAAGGATGGCATAAGGGTACTTTCCTCCCCATTTCTTTTCCAGATTATCAAGTTCCATAGCGGCAGCCTCCTTGTTGGGCGCGTTATATATGTTTTTCATATCAGCCGTAAACTCCTTCTTGTCCTTGTAAACACGAACCTTGAATACAATACCGTCCATCCAAACGATGAGATAGACAGGATCCAAAGGGCGGTTCTGCCATTCCTGAGCTGCTTGATTGACTTTGTTCGTAATGATGGAGATGGCAGAGGTGGAGAGTTCTATCTCATAGATCTCGCGCATCTCCTCTTCAATATCGGACACACTCATTCCTTTGGCATATAAGGAGATAACAAGCTTTTCTATGGAAAGCCCACGACTTTCATGCTTGGGAACCACTATGGGCTCGAACTGGCCATTACGGTCACGGGGAATGGGAATGACGGCCTCGCCGTGCTCGGTCTGGATTTTCTTGGGGTAACTACCGTTACGGGAATTACCACTGTTATTGCCGGAAACCGAATGCTTCTCATAACCCAAATGAGCATCCATCTCACCTTCAAGCATCTTTTCCAACACCTGAGCGTGGAGCTGCTTTAGGAACTTGCTTACGTCTGACTCGGTCTTGAACTGGCTGAGGAACTCCTTACTTAATACCTCATCAGGCACTACATGATTCTCTTTCATTATCTTCTTCATTTTGCAAAGCTATTAAATAAAAAAAGGTGAGTATTTACGACAATACCCTAAATTTCGCAGTAACAAGACATTTGTATTATTTGAATATTACATATTGACACTCTAACTCATCCTTTGTATCCCCTCTGCTATCGTCTTTTATACTTACAATTTTAGTCACAGCATAATATCCATTGATATTTTTCCAAACAACAGCATCACCTATTTGAGCAGTTCTACATCTGGAAGAAAAATCAGCATCAATCAAATTTAGACTGCTTAAGTCTTTAACATTCTTTATTAATGCTATACTATCAATATCCTTACTATCAGAATATGCATGTATTGATGTGTCAGACGCTTTACTCCACTTGGTTGTAAAAACCCTTTCTTGCAATCCAATGACATAAGTTCCGTTATTATTAGAGTAATCAAAGACAAAACTTCCAGAATTATATGGTGATACATAGCTCTTTGATGTCATAGATATTGTAATTGTCCTTTTATTTATTCTAACTCTAACTTTGTCAAGCACAATTCCCACAATAAGACCGCCCACAACTGTTACAAATAATCCCGTAAAAATCTGATAAACAATTTCCATATTAATTTCTTATTTTATTGTGCAAAGATAAAGACTTTATATAAATCAATTGCAGAGTTATCAATTATAATTCAAGTAAATCGCAATAATATGAATAGAACAATTATTTCAATCGAAGTACAAGACCACGGTGGTAAAGAGGCTAATATCATCGTCAGAGGAGAACGGAACAATCAGATTATGTTTGAGGAACAGTTTGATTATAAGGATGAAAAGAAGCATTCTTTGCGGTTACATCTTCTAAAAGAACGATTTATGGAGAAGTTACCGAAACTTGGCGAAAGTTTAGGTATTCTTTGTCTTCGTAAGCTATTCAATGATATTACGATACGAAGTAAAATGAAAGTCAATCCCGATTATAGAATAATTGATAAATTCATATGAAAGATAATGTTATACGTCTCTCTCTAACAGCTCGTCATAATGTTTCTTATATTCTTCCTCAGAAAAACCTTCGGAACAATTCTTTGAGTGCATTAGGACGCGTAAATTCTCCTGAAATAGTATTTCCTGACGACTCATTTGTGAACCAAAATACTTTGGAGAATAAAAACGGTCTATTTCGGTCTGCTTCAGATTTTTGTACCCAAGAACCATTGCCATCTCAGAAAGCAAATCAAGAAGAAAAGCATTATTACTCTGAAAATGCGGCGATTTTTCATTCAAGCTATCAAGATATTCTCTCCAAGCGTGTCTAACCTTATGATTATCTTGGAAAACTACATCAATGGTATTTAAAGCATCAACCCATTCTTTGGTTATAGGGTTAGATTTTCTATTAGCCATCAATGTGAGAAACAAGTTCAATTGCGCGTCTCTCTTAGCCTTTCTGTTTTGGTATTTAATACCACCAAACCATATAATGATAGGAATAATGGCTACAGCTAAGATTTGTCCAATACCTATCAACAACTGAATAAATTCCATGTTATTCATAACTTTATCTCATTTTTCTAATTATTCATTTCTATTTGTTCATTTGTATTAAGAAAGTCAGTAATTATGATACTAAAATCCATAGTTTCTAAATCACCTTCCAATGTCGTGGTTCGTTCTCTTTGTAACGTGACATTTTCAATGTTTTCAGCCTTGCCGTTATAGTCTATTGGCAGATTGACTTTCATTCCACCATCGGGAGCAAATACGCAAAAGTCTGCCGCCTTTCCTACGTTATTGATAAGAAATATTTTCTTTGGGGTATAAGCGTCAGCCACGCTAACGACTGTACCAGCATCTACATTGAAAACGTATTGTTCACGCGCAAAGGCGGCTGTTATTCGGTGACGGGTTCAAGGACAGGCGTGGTGACAGGCACAATGATGGTGTTCTGTGACAGTTGGGGTGAACATGGTATCGAACAGGTTCTCTTTACGGATGCTTCGGACATTGAGGGCAAAATTGTACATGACGTCAGCAGTAGTGGGCATGTAGACGGTGAACCGCGTATTTACCACCGATATTACGACATACGCCAATCAGGCGGGAAATGGGGCGCGTGGAAGTCGTTCACTACGGGTGGTGGTACGACAGCGCCTCCCTATGTGGCTTTCGACTTCGGTGTCCTTCAGGAGAAAATCGGCAGTGGGCGCACGCAGCCGGATTTGGATGCTTTCGGGCTGACGGAGGACGTGTGGGCGAAGATAAGGGGAGCGGAAATCATGGTCGTACGCGATGATGCTAATGAAAGGACGTATATCGTGACGGGTAGCTCAGATGATTACATTTCGTTTGCCTATGGGATGAGTGAAACTTATGAAGGTTGGGAAATCAAACAATCTGGAAACAACTATATCATATCCCGTCACCAAACACAAAGCAACACCGTGGCCATGACGCAGGAGGAGTATGACGCGTTGGAAGAGAAGGACGATGGGACGTTTTACTTCATATATGAGGACTGAACCATGATATTCAAAGCCAACAAGGAAATAGTAGCCGTATTTAAAGGCTCTAAAACTATCACAGCTATTTATCGTGGTACACGGCTCGTATGGCAGCCGGCACGCTCTTGCTTCGGGGCAGGATATTGGGTAAACGAAAAACCGTGGCTGAACGAAGAAGGTTGGAAGAACGATTAAAAATACAATATTATGGCAAAGAAGATTTATGACGAGAAAATAAACAAGGATACCGATTGGGGCGGTGACAACTCCACGGGAGGTTTGCCCGTAGCAGGACGCAGGGTTCAGGAGTTTATCAAGGAATCATTGAATAATTTAGAAGATGGATTGAAAAATGTCGGCAAAGACAAATACGGTTATAGCCGTATTATGGATGAAAAGTTCCTTCAACAGTTTGCTACTTCTGAATCAGCCAAGCTATATGACCAAGACCCGATAAAACATGAGGACTTGTTACTTAACGTGGTTCAATTGCCTGGAACCGGTGAAACGGTAGCTATTATGCGTGTCACGGTACTGGAAACCCCTGCCGAGTACACGACCAATGGAGTGGCAGAAAAATTTCGTTTCCGTTACCTGTCCTACTACAATGACGAAACAGACCTTAGTCCCGTGCGTGGCGAAGCCATCCTGAAAGTAAATGGCAAGGATATACAACGCATAGAACTACGTTCAGGCAGCACGTATGAGTTTGATGTTACCGCCTATCTAACGGAAGAAAAAAATACCGTTCAAGTAACCGTATCCAATAACGAGGGAAGCACGAGAAACTTTGTATATGACGTGAACATCATAAACCTTAGTATTTCCTCATCTTTCGATGACACGACAGCCTACAAGGGCGTTATCACGTTCCGTTACACTCCTATCGGGGATATTCTCAAAACGGTGCATTTCGTGTTGGACGGGGAAGAGATTCACAGCGAGGAAACCACGGCCAACAACCGCCAGCTAACGTATGAAATTCCTGCACAAAGCCATGGAGCACATTTATTGCATGTTTATATGACAGCGGATATTATGGGAAATACCATTCAAAGTAATACGCTTTCTTACGATATTATTTGCGTAGTGGAGGGGATTATGACCCCCATTATTGCTTCAGCCTTTGCTCCTTCTTCCGTGCGGCAATATGAAACCATAACTATTCCGTTCGTGGTATATGACCCCGCAGGTAGTCCTGCCACGATACAATTATTTGTAAATGGCGAACAAGCGTCAGAACGTAGCGTAGACCGTACACGACAGACGTGGACTTACAGGGCCAATGAAAAGGGAGAGCTTGATTTGAAAATTCAATGTAAAGAGGTTGCCAAAAAGTTTACTTTTGACATCACCGAAAGCATCGTGACTTCGGAAGCCGAAACGCAAGATTTGGAATTGTATCTGACTTCCCAAGGAAGAAGCAATCAAGACACCAACAGGGATGAATGGAAATACAATGATATTGCAGCTTCTTTCACGGGTATGAACTGGGTAACGAACGGTTGGATAACGGATGACGAGGGAAGCGTGTGTATGCGTTTGTCAGGAGGAGCCACGGCAACTATACCCTTGCAGATTTTCACGGGAGATATTCGGCAAGGCGGAAAGACCATTGAATTGGACTTCTCCGTGAGGGAAGTGACAGATTACAACGCGACTATTCTTTCCTGCCTTGCGGGAGGTATCGGTTTGAAACTTACTCCTAACACTATCAGTCTGGCTTCCGAGCAAAGCAAGGTGGAAATGCAATACAAGGAAGACGAGCGTGTAAGAGTATCGTTCGTCATAGAGAAACAAGCCGATAACCGCCTGATGCAGATATTCGTGAACGGAATCAAGTCGCAGAGTTTCCAATATCCTGCAACGGACGGGTTCACCCAAAACAACCCCGTGGGCATCAGCATAGGAAGTACGAGCGCCACGGTAGACTTGTATAATATCCGAGTGTACAGCAACAACTTGAACACCTCGCAAATATTGGACAACTATATTGCTGACATTGACAATATCGACAAGAAGATAGCGGTGTTCGAGCGCAATCAGGTATATGATTCTTACGGCAGTTTGAGTTTGAATGAATTGAACCGCCAGATACCCGTGATGACGATTATCGGGGATTTGCCCAACTATAAAGGGGACAAAAAGACGGTACGCATCGAATACAATGATTTAAAGAAGCCTGAAAAGAGTTTTTCCGCTGATGGATGCACGTTGGACGTTCAGGGTACTTCTTCTCAATATTATCCAAGGAAGAATTTCAAGTTTACCGCCAAGCAAGGTTTTGAAATGGTGCAAGGAGGGCATGCCGATGCCTTCACGCTGAATGAGGAAGAATGCTTGCCCGCAACGGTATTCTGTACCAAGGCGGACTTTGCCGAGAGTTCGGGCACGCATAACACGGGCATAGCGGACTACGTGGGTTGGATGCTGCGTGAAGCGGAGATATTGACCAAGCCACAGGAAATCAACCCCGTAATTCGTACCACTGTATATGGTGAGCCTTGTGTCATTTTCCATAAAAAGAATGAAAATTCAATAGCGGAATTTATCGGAAAGTATAATTTCAATACCGATAAGGGGGCTGAGAACACCTTCGGTTTTGCCGAGGGTGATGAATCATGGGAGTTTCTGAACAACACCTCAGACCTTGCTCTTTTCAAAACTGCAGACTTCACGGACTGGAAAGATACGTTGGAGGCACGTTTCCCTGACGGGTATGAACAGATAGAGCAAGCCCAACGGGTATTTGAATGGGTTGTATCTTGCAAGGATAATCCTGAAAAATTCAAGGAGGAACTGGAACAGTACTTCGATAAAAAGAAACTCTTGTTCTATTACATAATCACGTTGGTATTCGGAATGGTAGACCAACGAGCAAAGAACCAATTCCTGACGTTCTATAAAGGTGGCTTGTGGCTGTTCATTTTCTACGATAACGATACCTGTTTTGGTATTAACAACGAGGGAGCGATGGCATTCTCTTATAACGTGGAAATCCATGACAAATTAGGCACTCAGGCGGTTTGGAATGGTGCAGACAGTGAATTATGGATATTAGTAGAAAACGCTTTTACATCCGAGTTGCAGGAATTATACTATGATTTGCGACAAAAGGGTATTTTATCATACGACAAGACGATTGAATATACCAATACCCGACAGAGTGAGAAATGGTGTGAATCGGTATATAATGAGGACGGGTATTTCAAGTATGAACGCCCGCTGATTGAAGGGTACGAGGACTGGAGCAGTGGCTCTCCAGTATTGACCAAAACAGGTGCTTACCTTTACGCCTTGCAAGGAAGCCGTGACGCTCATCGCAGGTGGTGGCTGTATAACCGATTCAAGTATTTGGATTCAAAGTTTCAGGCAGGCAGCTCTTTGAGTGATTATGCCACGTTCCGTACCTATACACCAGCGGACTGGAAAGGAGTGGCGCCCAATGCCGATATTACCATCAAATCATTTGCCGCAATGTATGGAACTATCAAATGGGGCTCTGTAACGAAGTCGGAACGTATGGGAGAAGGAGAAACAAAAACTATCAAAGCCCCCGACATGCAGTTCAATGACACGGAAACTATCGTTTACAATGCCAGCATGATTGCTTCGCTTGGAAATTTGGCCCCATTATACGTGGGTTCGGTAGACGTGTCACGCATGCTGAACCTGACGGAGCTGGTTATCGGCAGTAATGTGACGGGGTATCAAAATACCAACTTCACGGTTTTGTCGGTTGGCTCTAACCATGTATTGCGTAAACTGGACATTCGTAATTGCCCTAATTTCACGGCTAATATCGAGGTCTCAGCTTGCGAGGCTATCGAAGAGATTTATGCAGCAGGCACCTCTACTACTGCGGTCAATCTTGCCGAGGGTGGTGCTTTGAGGATATTGCAATTACCCGCCACGGTGGCTAACCTCACGCTAAAGAATCAGCCAAACTTGACAAGCGATGGATTGCAACTGGAAGGAATGCAAAATCTCGTGACGATCGTGGTTGAGAATACTCCTCAGGTGAATGGCTACGGGGTGGCCAAAGAGTGCATGGCGGGGACGAATAAGCTCAACCGCATTCGCCTTGTCGGTATTCAAGCCACGGACACGGATTTGAGCACGTTGAAAAAGATGTCTTCATTGAAAGGTGTGGATGAGTCGGGAAATCAAACCGACCGGCCAGTGATAACGGGAAGCCTGCACGCGGTCAATGCCGCAGAGGAGACGCTATCGGAGATGGAGGCGGTGTTCCCCGGATTGGAAATCACGTATGACGTGTTACAGGCTACCCCGATGCGCACCGTCACGGTGAAGGGCATGGACACGCTGGCCGCCATCGCGGGCGCGGAAGTGACGGTAAACGGGGAACCACATACTACGGACGATGGCGGCAAGGTGTCTGTCAGGACGGGGAAAAGTTTGGAGGTCACGGTGGAAGCGGATGGCTACAAGCCCGTGTCCGCCAGTTACGCTGCATCTGCCACGGACACCTCCTACACGGTGTGGTTGGACAAGGTGGTGGAGGTTACGTTCCGTGCTTCCGACCAGTACGGGGTCGTAATCCCCGATGTGAAGGTCACCTTCGATGGTAGGACGGGTGTTACCACGGAGGATGGCACGGCCGTGTTCACGGCCAGCAGTGGGACATACGGCTACACCGCCTCCTACCGAGCGGAGGAGAAGTCGGGCACGGTGGAGGTCGGACAGGCTGACATGTCGGTGGAGGTGAAATACGAGCGCGACATAACGGACTACAAGCCGACCCCTAACGGGAACATACAGATGCTGGTAATCCCGAATAAGAATGACAACTCCGTGACAATCGAGATAAGTTCTGAGGACACGGGCTATGTCATCGACTGGGGGGACGGTAATACAACGAAAGCCACGTCCTCATCGAAGTCGTACACCCATGAATACGAAAAGAACTCCATATTCAACGTGGAGGTGCGGAACTGCGGGAATGTGATTTTCTGCAACATACTGTATAGTTCAAGAGAATCCCTTCTGGCCTATTGGACCATCGGTGACAGCAAGGTGAAAGGGTTGGAGTTCAGATATCACTCTTCGTTAGTTGCCGTGGGAAACGACTTGTTCAAGAACGATGTCGAAAGGACGGAATTTCAGAATTGCTTTCAGAATTGCTCATCCCTCCTCGTCATCCCTGTGGGGGTGTTCGACCCGTGCGTAATGGCGAAAGATTTTTATTCCGCATTTAGTTATTGTAAAGCACTCACCTCTGTTCCGGACGGCTTGTTTGAAAATTGCAAGTCAGTCGAAAAATATGGCCATTGCTTTGATGAATGCAACAACATAACAAGCGGATTGACCATCCCGAAAGTCTCATCGATTATTTATGCCACAACGTACGAGTACTTTGCCGATGATTCCAGCAAACTCAAATACGTCCGTGTTCTGGATGAAACGCCGTTTTATTACAATTACACATTAAATAGTTCGCTCAAATGCAACATCTATGTCCCGGACGGCTCCGTGGAGGCTTACAAGACGGCATCGGGGTGGATTAGGCACACAGCCCTATACAAGCCGATGAGCGAGTTTGCAACCGATTTTCCCGATGAATAAAAAATACGATTATGAGAATAGATGAACACAACAGCAGACACCTCACAGCCGGGGAAGGCAAGGTGCTGCAAAGGATAAGCGACAATGTCATCTTCGGCAAGGAGGTATGGTTGGGATACGCCTATTATCTTGGCGGAAAACTTCTTGCCGAACCTCTTTGGGAACTCCCGGAGCATTACCGAGAGATAGACGAGGAGGATGTGGATGACCGTCCCGTGGAACTACCCGACCCTGATCCTGATCCTGATCCTGACCCTGACCCTGATGAAGAGGAGGAAGAAATGCCCGATACAATTACCATGGGCGACTTGCGGAAGATGCGGAAACAAGTGGAAGCCCTTACCACGATGAGTAGTTCCGTGATAAACACATTTGCCTTGCCCCCTGCCATTGCTCTTTCCGTACAGGAACTATACCCTGAATGGAAGGATAAAATTGGTGAGAACGTCACGCAAGGGTTCAGGTTCAGGTATGACGGAGTACTCTACGAGGTAGTCCAACCTCATACGCTGCAAAAGGAGTGGCTTCCAAGCGTTACTACCATGTCATTGTACAAGGTCGTGACCACGCAAGAAGAAGAGGAAAACGGGACAAAGGACAATCCTATATTATGGGCACACGGCATGGAGTTAATCAAAGACAAGTATTATTCGGATAAAGGGGAACTGTACAAGTGTATTCGTGATTCTGGCATACCAATGTCCTTTGACCTGAAAGACCTTGTATCAGGAGGATTTGTTGAACTAATAAAATAAGAAAGAGAAATGAAAGTTTATTACAATTCAAAATTGGCGAAATTGCTGACCTTCATGGAGGGATTCAGCACTATGATGTTCTTTGGCATTGTCCTCACTGAGCGAAGTAAATTAAGCAAAAAGACATTGAAACATGAAGAAACGCACGTACACCAGTATCAAGATTGCATGGGGTTAGGATTCGGGTTGGCAATCGTGACGATGTTCGTCTTATTTGCTTTTGAAGTGGAAAGCTGGTGGATGTTGCTATTGATACTTATTCCGTTACTTCTCTACTATCTAATTTATGGCATAGAATACGCATATTGGCGTTTGCGTGGTTTCCTCAATGATGACGCTTATAGGCGGATTGGATTTGAGCGTCAGGCGTACTGGATTGCCGAGACATGGAATTTACCATGCGAACAGCAACGCCATTATACTTCATTCAAGTGGTGGTGCAAAATGGAATGAGGGTTACTTGTACAACACCAATATCGTTGCCATGATTATTCGTAAGGGGAATAAGGATGCCTAATGGCTTATTTCTTGTTCCCTTTCTTTTTTGACTTTCGGCTTAATTTTGATAGCTTTTGCCATAAATAAGTCAAAGTTTTCAGGATGCGCCACGGGCTTTTTCAGTTCCTCTATGGGAAGTAATTCAATAGCCATTGCTTTCATAAGCTCTTCAACGTTTGGTTCTCTATGTTTCTTCATTTCGTTAAACTTTGATAGGTTATACGATGATTGGAATTACAAAGTAACAAATTAAATCGTTCATCTTCACTAAGATTGCGGGTATTATATCGGAAACTGAACTCATTAAAGTATCTTTGTATGTGTTTACGGCTAAGATGGTTGTAAATGCCGTTAATAGAACGTTTGGCAATACTCCAAAAACCTTCTATGTTATTCGTATACGCATCTTCATCAACGTATTGTCCGTGACCGTGGTCAACGATATAATGTTCATACAATTTATCAACGGTTTTGTAACCAATCCATTCGTCCGAAAAAAGTGTTGCGGAGCGGTCAATGGCTTTAAGGATAGGAACGGTGAGGGATTTATAAGAAGTATCACGTACAACCTTGCAAACCACCTTGCCGCCACGCTGAAGCATACCCATGACGGGAACTTTATCTTTGAAACTCCGTCCTTGGCAATTCTTTACTTTCTTGTTTTTATGACGGTATTTATTCTTACCGCCAACGAATGTTTCATCCAGTTCTATTTCTCCGTCCAGTTTTTCATCCATGACAATATCGAAGCATTCGCGAATACGATGTAACATATGCCACGCAGTCTTTTGCGTCACGGAAATATCCTTTGCCAGTTGTAGGGATGAAATACCTTTCTTGTGAGAGGTTATAAGATAGATTGCCATGAACCATTTACGAAGGGGTGCTTTGCTACCTTCAAACATGGTCCTATCCGTATATTGAAATTCTTGCCTGTATTCTTGCAACGGTACATGCCATCGCCACGCTTGTAAACTTTCGATGTAGGGTCATAGGGAGAGACTGGAATACCATCCTTCCAAAGTTTCTTTTCCAAATACTCAATGCAGCTTTCTTCCGTTGGGAAGGCTTGCAATAAATCGAATAATGATTTGAATTCACCAATAGTTTTCATAATAGCAAAGTTTATTCTTTGCTATATATAACTTTGGTAGAAATTTAGTTGTTGTCGACAACTATTGCCACGCTGTACCATTGTGGTATGACTCCTAAAGAAACTCTGCTGAAACTAAAAAAAATGGATATGCTATTTAAACTTGAAAAATAAAGAAATTTGGCATAGCATTTGTTGGATACAAATAGTGCCATCGGCATATCGTTGTGCTTAAAGTCCATTTCTTGGATATAACGGCAGTTTACACCTATCTTTCTGAAATCAAGATGGCGGAGCTTCATCCTCCGTATAAAAGGGGAATTAACATTGTTCAATTGTATAAATTCTATTTATGGGTAAAAGAGATACTTACAAGTATGAACTTACCAAAGGGAATAGAGTGGTGTATGTTGGAATAACCAATGACCCTGAAAGAAGGGAAGCAGAACACCATCAAGATAAAGATTTCGACAAAATGAAAATAGTCGGAAATGCTTCTACTCTTGATGGTGCTTCTCAGTGGGAAACCAATAGGATACAGACCTATATGGCTAACCACAATGGTCAAACACCATTATATAACCAGAACGAGCACGGTAAGTAAATGATGTTATGCTTCCTACTCTAACCTTGCAGCAACAAGGTCATGAGTCTTATCAAGGCTACTGTCATTTTGGCACTATGACAGTTGCTTTTTCTTTATAACTCTGCGAATATAACGTATAATAACTGAAAATATTTCATCCATTTCAAAAGTTTAATATTTGTAGTCTTTACGGTCTAAATTCTGTTATGTCTTAACACTACATTATACAGCAGACGTATCTCATAAATTACGATAGCCAATATATCATAATTGTAGGAAAAAGGCTTTGTCGCTGTCCGAAATGCGGTAAGGAAGTATTATTAGGTTAATACCCCCAGTATTCTTGTTCTGCTTTTAAATCCTCTTTCGTTGGACGGAAATAACTCCGAAAAAGAGCCACGCAAGCTATCTTCCCAGAGTTATATTATTCGCAGATATATATTAGAAGAAACGAAAATGGAACAAGCAATTTATTTTAGATGTAGATACGCTTTAGTAGCGCACCATACATATATCCTTTATCCGTATGGAAACAGCCCTTCCATACGATGACTTCGTAATAAGAAGCCATGTTTAGTCTGATTTAATTGCCTGTCCATTTTCGTTCTTCTTTTCCTTCCCCTTAATAACAGAAAACTCCACCAAACAGACAGGGTTTACTACAATTTAACAAGGTTTACGAAGAAGCCTATGGCAGACAGGCATTTCTCCTAAATATTATTAATACCCAACTGAAAATGAGACGTTTTTGTTACCACGGGATTTAGGGTATTACATTATGTAATTTCTCTCAAGATTTATGTATCTTTGTTAATAAGATATTAAAAGGCAATCAGAAAAATTTAGCATATGTAAATAATGACATAGAACATACCCCTGATTATGATAATACAAGTATAGAATGTTATTCGGATGGCATTCTTCCTTACAAAAGTGAATTGGTTTATCCTATAATTCCGATAAAAAGCGTTAACTCAAGCAATATGAAAATGAAAGGTTTTATCTGCATTGATTGTGACCAGAAAGATAAATTTGATGAAAATAGATATGACATTCCTATGGTACAAGGTATTGCCGACGGTTTATATGATTTATTTGTAAAACGGAATAATAATAGGAATCATGGATAAAGTAGCAATAAAGAATATCGGATTTGAAGTATTGGAAGATACTGGTACAGAAATTGTGTTAAAAAGAGTGCTCAAGCGGTATCCTAATAAAAAGAGTAGATATAATGAAGAAATGGCTCTTCCAAAATTGTCTGTATCATATTTTGGCGACCATGATTTACAGCAACTTCAAAAAATAGCTATCGAAGTAACGGAAAATATAGTAAAAAATCGTAAACAAAAAAACTCTATTTTTTGTAAAGTAATCGCAGCTATAAGAAAAAAACGGTGATTTTTATAACAATATCATAAATTTATAGTGTTCAAAGTTTAGTTATTAAATAGAAGATATTGAATTGATTACGGATAAAGATAGAATTGACTACTTAGAAAGCTGTAAAAATGAATTATTCCATTCTTAATTTAGGAGTGGGATAGATGCCCTTAAATCCATATCTTGGGTAAAGAATATCGGCTATCTCATTTGTTAAGCTACCATATTCTTTGTTGTATAGATATAATAAACTTTCGTCCATTATATCAAGATTATGTCTTTGGGCAATTTCTTTTAATCTGCTTTCAACAAGTTCAAGAGTTAAAGTTGGAGATATAGAAGCTGATAATGGTCTGTAATCGTTATCACGTTCCGTTTTTATATGAGTGATTCTACCGTAATCATCAATTCTTACATCGGACTTCTTAGCACACTCTTCTGGATAGATTTATGTATTTAAATGTTTCGATAACAAAGTTACTACAAAAAAGTGAAATGCGGAAGAATATGGTAATGGATTTGATTTACAGGGGTTTCATTTACGCTGCC
>PPYF01424845.1_pt1 | contig 19442 bp, 19 predicted proteins | sample 1559871 | NCBI WGS metagenome assembly PPYF01 (sample SAMN08240021, study PRJNA423297) | Human gut metagenome, whole genome shotgun sequencing project. | reverse complement strand
ACGGTACCCGTCGTGATATCGGAGTTGGTTACCCGCTGGAGTTCTGGGCAAACGTGAATACCACTGCAACCGCAGGCGGTGCTGCAACCCTGAACGTTCAGTTGCAGACCAGCCCGGATAACTCCACCTGGACCACGCTGTACGATAGCGGCACGTTGGCGCTAGCGGCGTTGACTGCTGGAAAACGCCTGTTTTCCGCGAAAGTTCCGGCAGGTGTCCAGCGTTATCTGCGTGTTAACTATGTAGTCGGTACTGGTCCGCTGACGGCTGGCGCTTTCACCTCGGGAATTAACCTGGATGTTGATAACAACAGCCCGTACTACCCGATTCGTTCAAAAGTGACTGGCTAAGGGGATAGCGATGTCAGGTGAAAAAGCAAGATACCGCGTCCTGCGTTTATCTCACATTCATAACAACCTCTGGCCAGAAGGCTCTGAAGTTGAGTATGACGGCGAACCAGGTACGGCGCTGGAGCCACTGAACGATGCGGCGAAATTGGCAAAAGAGATCGCAGAAAAGCGTAAAGGAAGATCGGCTTCTGTAGTTGTCAATGATCCATCTCCCGCTGCGGTTCATCAAGCAGTGGAAGAAGTGAAATCTGATGGCACTGGCGCGGTAAGTGAAGACCTTACTCTGCTTCGACAGCAGTATGAGGATTTACTAGGCAAGAAGCCGGGCAATAAAACGGCTGAAACTCTTGCAAAAGAGATCGCAGAAAAACGTGCCGAACTTGGCGTCTAAGCCTCGCTAATCAAACAAGGGGCTTCGGCCCCTTTATTGCAGGAGTCCGTTATGGATCTGGTAAACCTCAAAACCGGCACCGACACCTATCAGGATGAGGATGGTAAAACCCAGACTCGTGATGATTATCCGTGGGGCCTTTGCATCGAATTGAACAACGAGACGTTAGCCAAGCTAAAGGCAGCACCTCAATCTGCTGGCACTGAAGTAATGATCACCGCAAAGGCAACTATTCGCTCAACTTCTACCCGCGAAACGGAAGATGGAATGCAGCATAACGCCAGTCTGCAGATCACTGATATGGCGCTCAGTCCAGTATCCGGCGAGCAACCGAAGTCAGCAGCGCAAACTCTCTACGGTGGGGAGGATGATTAATGGCTTCTGTTATCGAGATCTGCAACCGCGCGCTGAGCAATATCGGCAACAGTCGCAGCATTAACAGCCTGAATGAAGCCAGCAAAGAGGCCGGGCAGTGCTCCCTGCATTTTGATGCGTGCCGCGATGCTGCTCTGGCTGACTTCGACTGGAATTTTGCAACCAAGCGTGTGGCGCTTGCTGATACCAATAATCCGCCTCCTGACTGGCAGTACGCTTACCAGTACCCATCTGATTGCGTCCGTATAACCGAGATCATGCCGACCGGCATACGTAATCCTACCGCTGCGCAGCGCATTGAATATGTTGTCGGTTCCAATGAGGACCTGACAGGTAAGCTAATTTACACCGATCAGCCGAAAGCGTGGTTGAAGTACGTGGCGCGGGTTACTGACGTCAATATGTATGATGCCATTTTTATGGAGGCGCTTTCCTGGCGTCTGGCTGCTGCCATCAATATGGCTCTTACCGGTAGCGCAGATCTCGGTAACAACGCACTGACGATGTACAACCGCGTTATCCTTAGCGCTGGATCACACAGCCAGAACGAATCTCAGGAGCCACAACCACCTGTAGATGAGTTCACAGCAGCGAGGTTGTCATAATGGCTTTTAGCTGGATTCAACCGAGCTTTGCCGGTGGTGAAATTGGTCCGTCACTGTATGGCCGCATTGATATGTCAAAGTATCAGGTGGCACTGCGCAAGTGCGATAACTTCATTGTTCGCCAATATGGTGGTGTAGAGAACAGACCAGGTACGCGCTTTGTTGGTCCTGCTAAATACCCTGATCGCAAGTGCCGGTTAATCCCATTCCAGTTCTCGACCGTACAGACCTATGCCCTGGAGTTCGGGCACAACTATATGCGCGTTATCAAAGATGGCGCTTATGTTCTGACGACCAGCAATGTTATTTATGAGCTGGCGATGCCGTATGCTGACACTGACCTTTTCCGCATTAAATTTACGCAGAGCGCCGACGTTCTGACTCTGGTGCATCCCGCATACCCTCCGAAAGAACTGCGCCGCTATGCGCACGACAACTGGCAGATCGTCGATATAACCACAAAAAACGGACCGTTCGAAGATATCAACGTTGACGAGACTGTGAAGGTATACTCCAGCGCCAGCACCGGCACTATTACGTTGACGGCAAGTTCTGCCATCTTCGGTGCTGAACAGGTCGGAAAACTGTTCTATCTCGAGCAGCCCGCGGTTGATTCCGTCCCGGTATGGGAAACCAGTAAAACCACAGCAATAAACGACGTTCGTCGTGCAGACAGCAATTACTACCGCGCTAATACTGCTGGCAAGACCGGAACACTTCGACCTTCACATACTGAGGGAATGTCGTGGGATGGCTGGGGAGGTACCGGTTCAGATGATACCGGGATCCAGTGGGAATACCTGCACAGCGGTTTCGGCATTGCCAGAATCACAGCAGTGGCTGGTGATGGCCTGACCGCAACTGCCGATGTAGTTTCGTTCATTCCATCTCAGGTTGTTGGCTCCGCTAACGCCAGCTATAAGTGGGCTAAATATGCGTGGAACAGCGTTAACGGCTACCCTAGTACCGTTGTTTACTACCAGCAGCGCCTGTACTTTGCCGCGTCTACCGCATATCCACAAACCATCTGGGCAAGCCGCACCGGAGACTATAAAGACTTCGGTAAGAACAACCCTATTCAGGATGACGATCGCATCATCTACACCTACGCCGGGCGTCAGGTGAATGAGATCCGTCACCTTATTGATGTTGGTAACCTGGTCGCTCTGACATCTGGCGGGGAATATACGATATCCGGGGACCAGAATAAGGTCCTCACGCCATCGGCATTCTCGTTCAGCTCTCAGGGGAATAACGGATCAAGTAACGTGCCACCTATCGCCGTGGCCAACATCGCGTTGTTCATCCAGGAGAAAGGCAGCGTTGTGCGCGATCTGGCCTACTCTTTCGACGTTGACGGATATCAGGGAACTGACCTGACCATACTGGCAAACCACCTGTTCCAGAAACACAGCATTGTTGACTGGTCATTCTGCATTGTGCCGTACAGCAGCGCTTTCTGCATTCGTGATGACGGTAAATTACTGGTGCTCACGTATCTGCGCGATCAGCAGGTTTTCGCCTGGGCACCGCAGTCCAGCGCTGGTAAATACGAAAGCACCTGCTCAATCAGTGAAGGCAGCGAGGATGCTGTTTACTTCGTGGTTAATCGTACTATCAATGGGCAGACCGTACGTTACATCGAACGCCTGTCCAGTCGCCTGTTCACCAATGATGAAGACGCATTCTTTGTAGACTGCGGACTGAGCTACGACGGGCGCAATACATCATCACGCACAATGACCATCAGTGGCGGCACCGGTGACTGGAACTATCAGGTTGATTACCCGGTTACAGTAAGCGGTGGTGCGTATTTCGTTAATACTGATGTAGGCGCTCAGATTCAGTTCCCATATACCGGCACAGATCCAGACACCAACGAACAGGTGGCTAAAGAGTTGCGCGGCGACATCATTTCAGTGACCAGTAATACTGCGGTAGTCGTGCGCTTCAATCGTAATGTTCCGGCGGTGCTGCGCAATGCGGCCACAACTAACTGGCAAATGGCCCGCCAGACGTTCAGCGGCCTGTCGCACCTTGAAGGTCAGACAGTAAACATCCTTTCAGATGCCAGCGTTGAGCCTCAGAAGGTTGTCACTGGTGGTTCAGTCACGCTGGAGTCACCAGGTGCAGTTGTGCATATCGGATTGCCTATCACCGCTGAATTCGAAACACTGGACATCAATATCAACGGGCAGGAAACACTGCTGGATAAAAAGCAGGTCATCCCGACCGTCACGATGGTAGTCAACGCAAGCCGTGGAATCTGGGCAACAACTCCTGGTGGAACCTGGTATGAATATCCTCAGCGTGAATTTGAGTTCTACGATGATCCTGTTGATGATGCTACCGGCAAGGTTGAAGTGAAACTAGACAGCAACTGGGATAAAAACGGACGCGTTAAGGTTCGCCAGCTTGACCCACTTCCGCTTTCTGTTCTTGCTGTATTGCCTCGCCTTACTGTCGGAGGCTTCTGATGATTAAAGCTCAGATCGTACCCGCTACAGCAGAGCATATCGAAGCCATTATTCCGCTTGTTCGCCAGGCTGATATCGATGAATTTCTTGCAACCAATGGATGGAGTCCGCGCCGCGTGCTGGAAACCGGTCTGCGCACGTCAACATTCTGCTGCGCCGGGCTGATAAACGGTGAGGTGGTGACTGTCTTTGGCGTGGCACCAGCATCGATGATCGGTGGCAGCGGCATACCATGGCTGGTGGGTACTGAAGCGCTGGAGAAATACCAGCGCACCTTCCTGCGCCGGTGCGGGAAAGTGGTCAATGCAATGCTGACTGTTTACCCGTATCTTGAAAATTATGTTGATGCGCGTAACCACACTGCGCGCATCTGGCTTCACTGGCTTGGGTTCACCATCGATGAACCTCAGCCATATGGCATTAAAAACCTACCGTTTCACCGTTTCCACATGGAGAGAAAATAATGTGCAGCCCGGCTATCGCTCTCGCTGGCGCCAGTGTCGCATTAAGTGGCGTTTCAGCATACAACCAGTACCAGCAAGGTAAGTATTCGTCTGCTGTTGCCGAGCAAAATGCAGAAGTGGCCACGGCACAGGCACAGGATTCTATCAACCGTGGAAACGCTCAGGCTGATGAGGTTCGTCGTCGTAACCGTCAGGCTGCTGGCACCCAGGCGGCAACAATGGGCGCAACTGGTGCTGATCTCTCCACTGGTGGAGCGCTTGATATCTTTGGCGATACAGCTCAGTTTGGCGCGCTTGATGCGCTGACTACAGTTAATAACGCTCAGCGTGAAGCATATGGCTATCAGGTTCAGGCTGAAAACTACAAAGCTCAGGCCAGCTCAGCACGCAAGCAGGGGAATATGGGCGCATTCACTACATTGCTGACTGCTCCACTTCAGGCATACGGCGCTTACCAGATGGGCGGCGGAACGTGGTCACCATTCACTCAAAGCAAAGCGGCACCGATCAGCGCTGCCATCGGCACACCAACCGGTCGATAAGGAGACATAGAAATGCCAACAGTACCAACAGTCACCGGTCGTCAGGTCGAAAGCAGAGGGTTTCAGTCTCCTGGTTTTCAGGCATTCGATCAGCCAAATATCGGAGATGCCCTGACGCAGGTTGGTGGTAAAGCACTTGATGTTTTTGCTCAGGCAAAACAGCGCGCGGATGTTGCTCAGGCTCAGGATGCATCATTGCAACTCAGCCAGATTTCCAGTGATCTGCTAACCAACCCGGATACCGGGCTGCTAAACATGCAGGGTAAGAACGCTCTTGGTAAAGGGCAGGTTTATACCCAGCAGTTCGATGCTCAGGCAGAGCAGATCGCGATGACATTGCCGGAAGGTGCCCGGGCTGGTTTTATGCAGCAGGCTCAGCAGCAGCGCATTCAGTTCACCACCCAGGCTGGCAGGCATGAGATAAGCCAACTCAATGCCTATGAAGAAGGTCAGTTCCAGGCGACTCTGGCGAACAACGGGAAACTGGCTGCTGCCGCCTATGGTGATAATGCCAATTATGTTCTCTACAACCAGCAAACTTTCCAGCAGATCGAAGATTATGGTACCGCGCATGGCTGGAGCCATGAACAGATTCAGGCCAAAAAGATTGAGTTCAAAGAGAAGGTCGCCGATGCTTCCCTTTCTCAGTGGTCGGCAAACAACTCGATTGAGTTCATCCAGAGCAACGGCGAGTTAAGCGATACGGTTACTGGTTCCCGCCGTGCAGTATCAGAAGGTGGTTATGGTGATAGCGCCCGTGGTATTCGCAACAATAACCCAGGAAACCTCGAATACAGCAAAACCAATCCGTGGGTAGGCCAGACCGGTGATGATGGTCGCTTTGCAAAATTCGAAACACCAGAGCACGGCATTCGGGCGCTTGGTCGCAACCTGCTTTCGTACCAGAGGCAGGGTATTGATACTGTAAACGACATCATTAATCGCTGGGCACCGCCTTCTGACAATAACAACACCGAAGCATACATTCAGGCAGTATGTGCTCAACTCGGCGTGACTCCTGACCAACCGCTTGACGCATCAAACCCTGATACGCTAAAGGCTTTGTGTGCCTCCATTATCCAACATGAGAACGGCAGCCAGCCGTACAGTGATCAGCAACTTGCTACCGGTGTTAGCGCGGCTATCGGTCTGTCACAACTGCCTACCAGCACCAAACGCTACACGGGCAACGCGGCATTTGACGCTGCATCTCCGGAAGCCCAGGCGACATTCCTTCGTCAGGCTGACCAGATTCGTAAGCAGCAACAGGCGGAATATCGCACTAATATCGACAGTCGTGTGCGTGATGCCAGCGCAGCATACATGCGCGGCGTTGACTTCCCTGATGCTCCTACGCAGAACGACTTCCTCGCCGCCTACGGCGTGCGGGAGGGGAATCTACGCTATACCGAGTTTCGCAACACGCAGATCGCCGGGCAGTACATCGGATCGTTTCGCAACATGCCGACCAGCAGCATTCAGGCGGCAGTAGAAAACCTGAAGCCAGATACCGGTGAAACTGGTGAAGGATATGCAGCACGTGCCAAAACCTATGACGCCGTTGTCTCTGCGGCAAGTACTGTCCTCGCGCAACGTAAAGCAGACCCAATTCAGTTTTCACTTTCTTCCGGGCAAACAAAGCCTATCGATATGACCAACCAGAACAATTTCAGCCAGACGATTGCCCTTCGGGCTTCTCAGGCTGTAGATCTGGCTAAGTCATACGGTACGCCGCTGACATTCTTTTCCAAAGAAGAGGCGAATCAGATCGGGGCTTTCTTCCGCGATGCACCAGTTTCTCAGCAGTCTGCATATCTCGATACCATTCGGCAGAGCACCGGGGGCGGTCAGGTATATATGTCAGCGCTTCAGCAGATAAGCACTAATGCGCCATCAGCAGCGGTAGCTGGGATCCTTATGGATAAGCCAGGAGGAGTGGTGGCGGAGAAAAACTGGTTTAACCCTGATGTTTCTGTATCACCAGAAACAGCAGCGCAAACCATCCTGTCCGGTGCCGCGGCGCGTAAAGGAACTGATGATGCTAAGGGCATCCCAATGCCGAAGGATAACGATCTGCGACTAGAGTTCTCTGACATGGTGAAGGATGCATTTGCCGGTGACGCGCAGGGTGCATCAATGGCCTATGAGATAGCAAAGGACTATTACGCTGGGGTGATGGCGAAGAAGGGTGTGGTTTCGGGTGAAATTGACAGTGACACATGGAAGCAGGCTGTTAACGTAGCTACTGGTGGCGTGCACGATTATAACGGCATGGGCAGTGTTCTGTTGCCTTGGGGGATGTCTGCAGAACAATTTGATAAACAAGTTGATCAGGCATGGAAAACTCAGGTGACTGGCGCAGGAATTAAAGCACCGCCAGGCCAGTACGGTCTGCAAAGCTATGGAGATAGCCAGTATCTGGTGAAACTCGGCACTGGGTATTTGCTGAAAGATGATGGAACTCCTGTCGTCATCGACCTTACCCAACAGCGCCAGAGATTCTCAGAGGGGATCCCGCAATGAGTTACTTTGGTCTCAACGCAGTTAACCAGAATCAGCAACTGGATGAAGCGGCATCTAACCCAGCAGGGTTTAATACCGATGTCGGTTTCTTCGATAACTCAGGTACTGCTGCTGTTTCGGGCCTGTACTCTGGACTGGTTGCCAAACCAGACCAGCTTCTTTGGGCTGGAATGGATAAGATCGTTTCACCCATCGCTAAGTTTGTTAACGAAAACACTTCCATCAATGATACATCGGCTGAATACATCGGCGAACAGCGAAAACTCGCAGAGCAGCAAGTTAAGCGCCTGACTCCTGATGCAGCAACGACAGGCACTGCTGGGCAGGTTCTTCATGGTCTTTTCGATATGGGCGGACAGGCGGTATTAGGAACACTGCTTTCTGGTCCGGCAGGTGGTGCGGCGGCCGTCACTTCGTTGCAGGGATTCTCTGAGTTTGAACGCTTGACTGCTCAGGGAGTAGATTTCAGGACTGCTCAGGAAGCTGGTCTTGTGCAAGGTGTCACGGCTGGAGCTGGTACATTGATCCCTATGAGCCTCAGTCTGCGCGCTGGTGGTGCGCTGGCAGAAAGTGTTGGCGCACAACTAGCGAGGACAGGTGAAAGTGCTGTGCGTAATGTTGCAGCTACTGCTGTTCGAGCAGCTCCAGATATCGCATACGCAGCCGGAACTAACATTGCCTTTGGGATGGCACAGCGCGGACTTACTGCAAAGACGCTGCGTGATGGCGGTTATAACGAAATGGCGGCTCAGTACGATGTGTTTGATCGCCAGTCTATCGCCATCGATGCGGTTCTTGGTGTGGCATTTGGTGGTGTAGGTAGGTTCCTGAACGCCCGCGGTGAGAGCGCTGCAACTCCTGAATTTTCCCCGGCTGAGGTGGATGCAGCGCTGGCAGCCAATGCCTCACATCACGCTGAGATTGATGTTGCTCCTGGTGTTCCGGTTAATGTCCTGTCACGTGATGCGCATATACAGGCACTACAGAAGGCGATGAATGACGTAAGCCAGGGCCGTGCAGTTGATGTGGCAAGCATTGCCGAACCAGCATCATTTAGTGATGTACCCGGGCGCCGCAACCTGATCGCGCAGTCCATCGATGAGGTCCTCTTCAGGGCGGATGAGGGGGCGGCGGCTCGCGCAGTTGAGACAAGAACTCTTGAAGATCAGGCTGCACAGGTTTTACCGCGCGGTGATCGTCAGGTGTACCAGTCTGAAATCGCCAACAGTCAGCGCATTATTGATAACCTGACTGAGCAACGTAACCAAATCCTTTCTGAAGAACCAAAGGGAAGCGGAAAGGAACTGGCACAGTCACGCGCTGAAAAGCAATCCAGATTACGCGATATTGATCAGCGCATTACAGAGGCACAAGGCCGCCTCGAATTCTCGCGTAACGCGCTGTCACCTCATGAGCCTGGCGGGGAGTTCTTCGAGGCTAGGGCAGAGCTTGCACGACGCCAGCAGGCAGAAAGCGATCTTAACGCACAGGCCATGTCATTCTATAAAACAGCAGAAGTACGGACTCCTGACGAGGCTGCACCTTTTGAACCAGGTGCTGTATTGCGACAGGCAGAGCAAAAGCCAACGGCTGAACAGGCAGGAGATATGGATCTTCGTATCGCTGAAGATTCACTGGTTGAGTCTCCGGACATGATGATCACCGTCCTGGATGATGAAGGAAACCCGCAGTCGAGAAGCGCTAGGGAAGTGCTGGACGAAGCGAGCAAAGAGAATGAGCAGGCAATACAGGATTCCAGCCTTTTTGACGTGGCTGTAGCGTGTTTCTTGAGAGGATAATTGAATGAGACAGGAATGTATTCAGGCCGTGCAACAGGCAGCACAGCGCACTCTTACAGCCCGAGAAATACAGAATATCGAAGACCGCATTTACCGCAATATGCGATCTATTGCCCGTGACGATCCGATGTCATGGCGTCAACTTAACGACGCTGAACGCCTGCGCCGAGCCGGGCAACTGGCGGCTGAAGAGTTGCAGCGTGAGGCGGCACTGAAAAAACGCCGTGTCGCGCTTACCATCGCAGCGCGTCAGCGCCTGGACAACTTCATTAACAGTTATCAGGGTGCTGACGGAAAGCTAGGCGCACTCAACCGCACTATCGCCTTCAGCGCTGACGGGAAATCAAACTTTCTCTCTGTTGAGTCACGCACGAAAGCGACCCGTGATTACGCATTAAGCCAGTTACAGGAGGCGTTCGAGGCTGTTGATCCTCGTTTCTTCGGTCTGTTTGAAGATGAAGCCGGAGTCCGTGATCTGGTGTTTGAGATGCGCGGCCAGAAAACCGGCAATGCGAAAGCCATGAAAGGGGCGAAAGCCTGGGGCGAAGTTACTGAGCTACTGCGCCGCAGGTTTAATGATGCTGGTGGTGATATCGGCTATCTGGAAAACTGGGGTATACCTCAGCACCATTCTATGGAAAAGGTTGGGGCAGTATCGAAGGATAAGTGGGTTAGTGATGTGATTGGAAAACTAGATCGCAAATATTACACACGCGCCGACGGCCAGTTGATGAATGATACTGAGTTATCAGTTTTTCTCGGTGAAGCCTATAACACGATTGCCACAGGTGGCCTGAATAAACTCACTGATACCGGTATGCGTATTTCCGGTGCGCGGGCAAACCGTGGCAACGCCTCACGCCAGATCCACTTTAAAGACGCTGATTCATACCTTCAGTACCAGCAGATGTACGGCGACCGATCACTCTGGGAAATCATGGTAGGGCACCTGGAAGGTATCAGTAAAGACATTGCGCTGGTGGAAACCTACGGACCAAACCCGGATCATGTGTTCCGCTCACTGCTGGATCAGACGAAATCAGAGACAGCTACGGCTAACCCGCAGGATACCGGTCGCATAGAGCGCCAGGCAAACAATACTGAGAACCTGTATAACTTTATTTCTGGTAAAACTCAGCCTGTTGCAAACCCGAATATTGCGCGCTGGTCGGATAACATCCGCAACTGGATGGTTGCCAGTCGTCTCGGTTCTGCGCTGTTGTCATCGTTCTCTGATCTTGGAACCATGTACCTATCAGCGAAGGTTACCAACCTTCCGATGAATCAGCTATTCCGTAACCAGCTTGAAGCTATGGACCCAACGAATCGCACTGAATTGGCCAGGGCTCGTCGTGCTGGCTTGGCTATGGAATCACTGCTCGGCAGCGTTAACCGCTGGGCGATGGATAATATGGGGCCGTCTGTATCCCGGTGGGCTGCAACTGCGGTTATGCGCGCCAGTGGATTAACTGCGTGGTCCGACGCGCACAAGCGTGCCTACGGTGTCACTATGATGGGCAGTCTTGGTGATGTTGTCACCAGAACGCCGGATCTGAAAAGCCTGTCTAATGACGATTTCCGCATACTGAAAAGCAAAGGAATCACCGATACCGACTGGAGCGTGTGGAAGCTGGCGCAACAGGAGGACTGGGGGAAAGGCAACGATACGATGCTGACTCCGGAAAGCATCATGCGTATACCCGATGCTGCTGTAGAGCACCTCGGATCACCGGAGCGCGTGAAGTTTGAAGCAATGCGTAAGTTACTAGGAGCGGTTACCGAAGAAGTTGACATGGCTGTGATAACTCCGGGTGCGCGTGAGCAGATGGTTACCGGTTCAGGTATCCAGCGCGGAACATGGAAAGGTGAATTAACCCGCAGCGTATTCCTCTTCAAGTCATTCCCGATATCCGTTGTCATGCGTCACTGGTCGCGCGCTATGGGTATGCCGTCTGCTGGTGGCCGTGCGGCATACATCGCGACGTTTATCGCCAGTACGACAATCCTTGGGGCCCTATCTCAGCAACTTAACGACATGGCTTCAGGTCGTAATCCGCGAGATATGGCTGGTGAAGATGCTGCAAAATTCTGGCTTGGTGCGCTGCTTAAAGGCGGTGGCCTTGGCCTGTACGGTGATTTCCTTCTGTCTGATCACACCCGGTACGGGAGCGGCGCGCTAGCGTCTATGCTTGGCCCTGTGGCTGGTCTCGTTGATGACGTCATTAAGATCGGTCAGGGCATCCCGCTGAATGCGGTAGAGGGTAAGAGCGAGCAGACTGGTGGCGATCTGGTTAAGCTTGGCAAAGGTCTGACGCCTGGTGCAAACATCTGGTACCTGAAGGCCGCGCTTGACCATATGATCTTTAACCAGATGCAGGAGTATTTTTCCCCTGGCTATCTGCGTAAGATGGAGCAGCGTTCTAAGAAAGAATTTAACCAGACATACTGGTGGCGACCTCAGGATGTTACTCCGCAATAAGGATGCGAAAATGATTGTTTTTATTCTTGTTGTGTTGGCACTTGTAGCACTTGGTGTGATGAACCAAAAAGGCATCATTGAAGACGGTGAATTTGCCGTCGCAGTTGTTTTAATATTATCTGGTGTAGCAGGGTACATAGGTTTGTCATAGCATGTCTGTGACATGTCACGAGGCCGCTATTGCGGCCTTTTCTTTTTCATTATGTGGTTTGTTTCCGTAACTGTTCGGCACAGTAATCGAGATGCGTCTGCAGATCCTGCATAGTCATTTGAGAACTTGTGACGTAATTCACAAGCGCAACCAGTTCAGCCAACGGCCCGTCAACGTTGAAGCCGTCTTTATCGAGTTCCCGCAGTAACTTCATCAGGTGCGAGTCCTCCACCAGGGATCTAACGCCTACCGGCGTGTGTATTCTTTCCTCAAATCCTTCTTCCAGCGGATGGTGATACTGCCGTTGCATCTCTTCTTCTCCATGCAATCACTGTATAAACATACAGTAGCAGAAGATATCAGGACTATCCAGCATGAAATGAAAATTACCTGTAAGGTAATAAAGTAGCTGATTAATACCTAAACGATTCATATAAGGTTTGTTGGGTAATAGAATGATCCAGAGTGCATGCGCGCCGGGCGCATAAGCAACCTGGAGATACTTACATGACGGTCTCAACTGAAGTTGACCATAACGACTACATCGGGAACGGGGTCACAACTTCATTCCCTTATACCTTCCGAATTTTTAAGAAGTCTGATCTGGTTGTGCAGGTTGCAGACCTGAATGAGAACATCACAGAGTTGGTTCTTGATACTGATTACACCGTTACTGGTGCTGGAGGGTACACAGGAGGGAATGTAATACTGTCAACGCCACTGACAAGTGGATACCAAATCTCAATTTCACGTGAGCTTCCAGTTACGCAGGAAATCGATTTCAGGAACCAGGGTAAATTTTTTGCAGAGGTTCATGAAGATGGTTTCGATAAGCTGACAATGTTGATACAGCAGGCCATAAGTTGGCTGCGTCTTTCGTTGCGTAAGCCATCATTTGTGGCGAATTATTACGATGCGCTGAACAATTATATTCGTAACCTTCGTGACCCGTCACAGCCACAAGATGCTGCTACAAAAGGTTATGTCGATTCTCTTGCTAATATAAACCTTTCAAAGACGCTGAGAACTCCTGAGGCAATACCTGAACTGCCTGGAATAGATCAACGTAAAAATAAAATTGTCGCAATGGATAATTCAGGCAACCCTATTATGGTGTTGCCTGAATCAGGGTCTGCTGCCGATGTCCTTATAGAGCTTGCAAAGCCTACCGGTGCTACCCGTATTGGATTACCTAACGGCACTGTCAATGACGCCATTAAATATGTAACTCCTGAAATGTTCGGGGCTACAGGTGACGGCGTGACAGATGACTCTGCCGCAATGCGTGACTGCTGGGATTATGCTATTCCAAGAAACCTGAATATCATTGGCGATGGTGCTTATTCAATTTCTCAGACATATGAAGTTCCAGAAGTACACACTCCTCCTGTGCGTTATGACTTCAATATGATGACCATTAAACTGCGCAAGGTGGTATACACAGCAGCATCAGGCGTTGCTTTCATCAACAGGTCTCCTGGATGTGTGTTTGAAATTGGTGAACTTGCCGGAACTGCATCATTCACGTTAATAGATGAGACAATCGGGTTTCAGTTAATGGGGCAGGGGAGAATCCCTAACGTTATTCATGTAGTACACGGATTTGCAACCAATGTGAAGCTGGATAATTGTTTCACCAGGGCTATCTATGTTGGTGAATGTTATGATTCATTGCGCGGTGTAAGGTGCGTAGTATCTAATGCAAACGTAATATATGGAAAAATTGGCGGTGGTTATAGCCAGGAGGCTATAGACCCAACTACGTGTGAAGTGGGTGTAACATTTGACTCTGGCTCTAACACTAACGAAGTATTTGCTAATATTGAATATTGCCGCAGAACATCAAGCTCACGTCCATTTGTTGATGATGGATCAACAAATAAATTTTACGGGTATATTGAATCATGTAGTCTTCCCGGTCAGATTAACGGCGGGAATGCCAGATATCAGATTAAAAATGGTGGTAGTAACGTTCGCACCGGATTTGGCTATGAGGTTTCCGGACCGCAATCATCAATTGAGCTTCTTGATATGCCAGTTGATAACGGTGTAAATGCCACGTCCGGAAACTCATCAATAACATTTAAAATACTTCAATCATTCCAATCTAATATCAACCAATCCGAGGTTTTTTCCAATGGTTACAATGAAATAATACCCATCAGCGTTATCAATCAACTTGTTCTAAATTCAAATGACCTGACTGGTGCTGCATGGGGTTTGCAGGTAAGTGGTGGAGCAACATCTGGAGATCTAACAATAACGAATGGACTTTTAAATACTGGTAACTCCTGCCAGTATCGATATGGTTCAAAAATTGTTGCATCAAGGGCAGCAACAAGTGAGAACGATTGGTATGCCGTATCCCAGTTCATTACTACGTCATTTCTGAAAGACCTATCGTTTGGCATAGCACTTCGTGTAAATACCGGTGATGTAGATATGATGCTGAAAGTTCAATCTGGAACAACAAACAGGTTATACAGTAAATCGTTCAGGCTGAAAGGTGGGAGTAAAATAATTGAAATAAGTCACAGTTGCCCAACACAGTCTATAGAGAATGAACAGTACACTATTTCTCTACAGTTTAGACCGTGGGAAGCATCAAATATTGATATTTTCAATATTCACCTTTGCGGTGCTCCGAATATTGTTAATGCTCCTGCCAGTATTGGAACTGGAGCAACTCCATTCTACCCAACTGACAAGAACGTTAGCGGGTTTGTAAGGAGATCAATTTGCAAACCAATTCTAGCTCCCATTACCATCCAGCAATATGATTTTGATACATACATTATTGGATTTGCAGATGGTAATGTTACGTTGCTTCCTGGGTATGATGGTCAGGTAGTATCATTTTACAAAAGCGGTGCATCAAATACCAACTTACAGGCAGCGGAATTGATAGGTGGTTCTGCATCGTACCCGCTGACAGCAGGTAAGACAGTAACGCTTATGTTTTCACAATCACTTAATACATGGGCTGTAGTCTCTGTTAGCTCTTGATCGCACATGCACAAGGATGTGCATAGCAAATTAGGTGGAAAAAATTCTCACCATAGAATATGATTTGCCTACTAAATTTTGCAGGAAATCAATGATGTATAAAAAATTTTTATTATCTTTATTATTATCATCCGGTATTTCTGGCTATGCCACGGCGTGGGATTTCACGGCAATGACACCAGATCCAGTACCTGATGAAGTTGATATTGCGTTCATAGGGAACAGTATAACAAGACACGCACCAAATAAAGAACTTGATTGGAGTGGTGACTGGGGAATGGGTGCCAGCAAAAAAGAGAATGATTATGCTCACAGAACCGCAACCATGCTTGGAGTAAGTCAATCAAAAATATACACAAGAAACTTGTATCCGTTTGAAACAAGTGCAGATTCTGTCGTAGGAATAATTGATTCACTTGAACCTTTATTATCTAAATCAAAAACTATAGTTGTTCAGTTAAGTGAAAATGTTAGTGCGACAGGTAATGGTGGTGTTAAGCAATTTAAGAAAAGTTACAGTGAATTAATATCATCAATACCGAAAGGGAAAAATATTTTCTGTATTTCATCATTTTGGAAATCTGACGAAACTGATAATGTTGTTAAGTCTGTTTGCAATAAATATGGTGGTAAATATGTATTCATTGGAGATATTTACCAAAACCAGTTTGCTCACCAGAACTCTGTACTTTTTACGAATCAAGGCGTACAGGTTCACCCTAATGATTACTCAATGAATGAAATTGCTGTTAGGCTTTCAAAATCAATAAAACCATACATTGATCAGTAATTTAAGATCGCTTCTCAAGGATGAGTTAGCAATTACCTTAATGGTAAAAGTTATAAACAAACACTGAAAATTCAAACCATATATGGTTTATTGTGTATGATGAACTCACCAACTAAGGGGGTTTTTTATGTACAGTAAACGGTGGTTGTTATGTCAGCCCAGCTAACCAGTGAGTCTTTAAATCAGTGGCTTAGCATGGGTTCTCTGGCTGCAGTTATCGCTGGGGTTCCTCCCGAAGTGGCGCTTGGTGCTTTATCTGGAGCGGTAATATTTATTACCTCAGCCGTTGAGTATCCAATACGCCGCCGGGTTCTCCTGTCGATGCTCAGCTTTCTCTGCGGGCTTCTCTTCTACAAACCAACTGCATCAATCCTTATCGGCGTAGCCAGCCTGATCCCAACTATCACGCAGGATTCATTCGAGAAAGGGATCGTCTTCTCTGCTGGCGCGTTCGTGTCGGCAATCGTCGCAGTACGTATTGGTATCTGGCTCTATCACCGTTCCGACAATCCACGCGATTTAATCCCGGGGAGAAAAGACGATGACAACTCATGAGCTGCTTTTACTTATTGCCAATGCGGTTATCTGTTCTGCGATAGCAATCCGTGTCGGAACCTTCCGGCGTAATGGATCGCAACACCGCCGGTGGGGTGGGTGGATAGCCTACTTCCTTATCGTAGCGTCAGCCAGCATCCCCGTCCGCGCCGCATATGCAATCTGGTATCACACACCAATGGTCGCCGATTTATCGGAGGTCATCATCAATGCTGTCATGCTTGCCGCCGTTCTTAAGACACGCGGCAATGTCGTGCAGATATTCAAAATATCGAGGTCATCATGAGTGAGTTAGCCTGGATTACAGAAGCACGTAAACATATTGGGCAGATGGAGATTAAAGGACCACGCCATAATCCGTTAATCCTCCAGTTCTGGAAAGACATTAAGCGCGGCGGTATTAAGGATGACGAAACGCCGTGGTGCGCTGCCTTTGTCGGTGCGATGCTGGAACGAGTTGGTATAAAATCTACTCGTTTTGAATCAGCAAAATCATACCTTAACTGGGGTGTCGGTTTACGGGAACCGGCATACGGTTGTGTGGTTGTATTCAGTCGCGACGGCGGCGGCCATGTCGGATTTGTGGTCGGGCAGCACCAGAACGGTGATCTGATGGTCTTAGGTGGTAATCAGTCTGATGCTATCAACATTCGTGCATTCTCACGCTCTCGAGTGACAGGTTATCGCTGGCCTGTGAACGTCGCCAAAGACAACCGGCAACTCCCTTTGATGACCGGATCGGTATCAGTGAGTGAATCATGATCATGACACTGGTGAAAGCATACTGGAAACAGTTGCTTATCGCAGTGATGCTTGCTGCGCTGGTTGCTGGCTGTCGTATAGCATGGGTTAACCATGGTGAAACTCAGTACGCAGCCGGATATGCTCAGGCGCAGGCAGACCAGAAACGGGCTGATGGTAAAGCCAGGGCACAACGTGATCAGGAGAAAACACAAATTGAACGTGATGCGATATCCCGCATTGAAGCTGCGAGGGCTGATGCTGATTTTGCTGCTGCCTATTCTGGCCGCTTGCAGTCAGAACTTGACAAGATCAAGCGATTCGCCGAACACTATACCGGAACTTTCCCCACTGGCACGCCAGCCAGCAAGGTCATCGGTGTGCTCGCCGACATGCTTGAAGAAAGCAACCGAACTTACGTCGCAACAGCAGAAGAAGCTGAGCGATATAGGGTTGCAGGTGAGTCCTGTGAGCAGCAGTATGACGCACTGAAAAAACGGGGTACTGTTAACCGGTGACGGTATATAAAACGGTATGGTAAAAATCAGTTTTCATAAAGTTGTTATCAGTCAATTAGTTATGAGTATCGTAAATAATTGAGTGGGAATAATAGCCCTTTCTGTTAGCGGTTTCTGAACCGGTAATATGTAAAAAAAAACCCTCTTTTTATAGAGGGTTTTTTATTGCGCTCATACCGAAGCGCTGTGAATTAATCAACCAACTGTAGCTGGGGTTGAGATTGGGGGGCTACGTTCTCAACGCGAATATCCATCTGCGGATACGGCAGGGAGATATGGTTGGCGTCCAGGGCTTCTTTAATGTTTTCCAGCAAATCGTAATAGGTATTCCAGTATTCGATGTTGGGCACCCATACGCGGACGTAAAAATTCAATGCTGAAGCGCCCAGTTCGCCCAGACGAACGGTTACCCCACGTTGCTTATCGATGCGGGTATCCTGATCGATAATATGGTTAATCACGCGCTTAACGTCAGCTATCCGGCTCTGATAGCCGACGCCAATCACCAGATCGATACGGCGGAAAGGGTGGCGGGAATAGTTAATGATATTGTCAGCGATGATCTTACCGTTTGGAATGACCACTTCTTTGCTGTCGGCGGTGAGCAGGGTGGTGGAGAAAATATGTACCTTTTCCACCGTTCCGGTGACTGCCCCAATTTGTACCACTTCTCCGGCGCGGAATGGACGCAGGGAGACCAATAGTACGCCAGCGGCAAAGTTGGAAAGCGATCCTTGTAGCGCGAGTCCAATGGCCAACCCGGCGGCACCAATGACGGCAATAATGGAGGATGTTTCGATACCGACGCGACCCAATGCGGCAACAACGGCAAAGGCGAGGGTAATGTAACGTACCAGCGCGGTGAAGAACTGGATAATGGTTCGGTCAACTTTACGTTTTAAAAGTAATTTTTCCAGACCACTGGAGATCAGGCGAGAGACAAATTTACCGACAAACAGTAAAATTACGGCGGCAACGATATTCCAGCCGAATTGAATAACCGCATCGCTGTGTCCAGCGATCCATTCAAGACCGCTGCTTATTTTCGGAAATAATGAAAAACCACTCATGGTATTACCCTGTAGAATTTAAAATGGTAATGATTCAAATAAGCATTTAATTTCATACATAATATTAATGCTTTCACCTGTGATATTTTCTGGTGATATTAATTGACGTCTATTTGAACACAGTGTGTCTTTTTATACCCAGTAAATCGGAGCGTAAAAATGAGCGCGAATGGTGCAGTGAAGTGAGATTAAAAGATTGTGAATTTGTGCGAAAAACACGGTCTATTATCGGATAACTCCGTGCGTGTGGTGGGTAAGGCAACGTATTTTTTCATCACTCAAATCCCTTACCGGATGGTTAAATTTCAGGCGATTAGCCATCCGGTAAGGAATCTTAATGCTGAGATATTACAGGCGCGAGCGATCAGCGCACGTCGGTTTGAGCAGGAGATGCCTGTTGCGGCTGGGTGATCTGCTGAGAGTCTTTTTTGTTCTGGTGGTGGTGCCACGCACCTATAGCGGAGTAGACGAAGCGTCCGAAGAAGAAGAGAAAGCTGATAAGCAGTACGATCCGGATCATGCGACTATTAAATCGGTGTCGTTTGCGTAGGCTGGTAACCTGGCTCACAAAAGGTTCCTTGTAGTGTACCCAACTGAGGGCGATAC
>PPYF01602905.1_pt1 | contig 19448 bp, 25 predicted proteins | sample 1559871 | NCBI WGS metagenome assembly PPYF01 (sample SAMN08240021, study PRJNA423297) | Human gut metagenome, whole genome shotgun sequencing project. | reverse complement strand
GGGGGGGGTGTGTCCAATTTGTCCGATTTTTTGCCAGAATATATATATACGCGTATTCGCGTTTTTCACGTGTATACGTATACATACGATTATTCATATATTTATTTTTTATTTTTTATATAAATAATTGGACACACTAGACACATATTATTAATTTGATTAGTAGTTATCTGATTTTTTAGCGTGTCCGATTAGTGTGTCCGGACGTGTTTGGTGTGTCCAATTATTACCATATATCAAAATTTATCAATGTATAGGGCTGAATAAATATTTTTACAAACATTTGTGCCCATTAAATAATTGGACACACCTCAAATAATTGGACACACCTACTTTTCGTGATTGCGTTTATAGATTGATAGAAGGTCTGTACCTTCCCTTACAAACGCCCTCTGTGGGCCATAAAGCCTTCCAAAACGTGCTTTGCCAGTTCCCTTTGTATAAGGGTTCCAGCCTCGCATTGCTTGAAGTATATCTGTAATCTCCCTAGCCTTTGCGTTCTGCAGGCTCTTCCTGTCCCCCTCCATCACTTCACACCATATCTCAAGGGCACACACCCTCTCCCGCTGCACTGAACCACAATGATCGTCATCGCCATAGTTCCTGATATAATCGCGTCTATCAAAGATATCTAGCGACTCCCAATCTTCAGGAAGTAGCATTTCGAGGTATTCTTCAATGAGTCCTACGAGCTCCCCACCTTCTGTGTGGGATAATTGGATTCTTAAGGCTTCTTCCTCAAGGTCTCCCTCGAGTACTAACGATTCCCCGTTAGACCAGTAATAGTAAGCCTCCGCCCATAATTGGTCGATGTCATCTTGCGTTATGTCCCAGGCGTTTTTCGTCTTACGATCTTTGTCGCCTGTGATTGGCCAGAATCGGCGGTTACCGGTTCTGTCCTTGAGGAACATGAGATTATTAGTGGAACCGGCGAATACACATTGGCGAGGGTACTCTTCGGTACGTCTGCCATACGGTGAGCGGAACCGGTCTGAGGTACGGCTGATAAAGGCTTTTACGATTTCATTATCGTTCTTGTAGGTAGGTGCCAGTTCCGCAAGTTCATTAATCCAAGAACCCTGAATTTGTTCGAGGGCATCTTTTGTCTTAATATCAACCAACGAATTATTGAACCATTTACGGCCTAAGCGTTCTAAGATTAAGGATTTACCGAGACCTTGAGAGCCGTATAATACGATAGCCGTATCAAACTTGATACCAGGCACCATGACACGTGCTACAGCGCCGCACATCCATTTGCGAGTAACCGCTCGGATGTATTCGGTATCCTCGGCACCGATATAATCGATGAAGAGCGTGTCAACTCTACATTCACCGTCCCAAGTTAGTCCTGTTAGGTACTCACGCACAGGGTGAAATTTGTTGGCTTGCGTGACTTCCTGTAAGGCATCATCGATGATGCCTTTACCTTTGATAAGGTATTTCGTAGCGAAGTAATTACGTAAGCACGCATCATCTGTATCAGTCCAGTACGGGGTTTCATCTTTACCGCGCCACGGCAAATCGTCAATCACCACTAGGCGGTGTGCAAATTCGTCAAGGCGGATTTTACCTTTTAACGCTGGGTCGTATTTAAGAACGATTAAGCAGTTGAATACATCTGATTCAGGTGTACCACGGCGGTCACGTTTAAGTTTTTCGAGAAAGTCTTCATCCTCGTCCGTGATATCTTCAAACTCCATATCAGCCATACGCTCCTTATCGAGCAGTACAGGCGCGGCGCCGTCTTTGTTGACAAAGTCAAGCATCGCCTTATAGCTCGGTAGGTCTGTTACTTTGGTGCGCGGATCAGCGTCAGCATCTTCGGCACCAAATAAGTGGATGCGAACAAGGTCAAAGGCATTGACGAGCTTACCGCTGATAGGGTCAGTTGCATGGTTCGAGTAAGCAAACGTGTCATTATCGTAGATAACTAGGCCTGCTACTGAGCTGCCTTCTGTATACGTGTACCGGTCCTCGTGCTGCGTTGGCGCATAGACATCTGGTAGAAACTTATGTATCGCATCTGTGATACTGTAGCATCTACAAAAGGCGCCCAGTAATCCTTTTTTCTCCAAAGGGTTACCTTGCTTTTTAGCCGCATCGAGTCTGATTTGAGATTCTTTACTTGATGTTGGCCAAAGGCTCGTATCACGCCAGTCTCTGTAGGTACTTAAATACGTATCGACTGAAATAAGATTCCCCTCATTATGTTGGTATACATATTTAACATCTTTAGGGCAACTCGGCCAATACATAAGGCGCTCCGCCTGATGCGTTGAGGAATCGAAAGATTCGATACCAATATCATCTGCGATACGTCTCGAGACTGCTTGGTACTCATCAGGAGACATCACTCTATCGGTCGGAATGATGATGCGGTATCGTGGATTATCAGGGGTATGGCTATGCGTACTGTATAGCACGTATTCCATATCTCCTAGTTCCAAATCAAGGTTCGAAATAAAATCCTCGCTAGGTGAATCCGCATCAAGGGTAATCAAATATCTTTCTTTGACTTCCCCTCTAACTCGTCTACCATTATTGGGAATATAGCCACCTACGAAACCGCCCACATCTTTCCTCCGGCCCTTTTCGTCCTTAGGCATTTTAACGTATTCAGCTGCCGTTTCGTTAGTGACTGTTGGCGTAGATAATTTGTTGGCCAACGCACTCCAAGTCATTTTTTGAGACTTCCAGCAACGGGCGGAGCGATTTCTGCCCGTAGCTATGATGATATTTGTATCCATATTACATCGCTCCTCCCTTCGCAAATTGGATGTCTCTTATAAATCGCGGTACTTGTAATTTATGCTTTTTAACCCATTGGCATACAGCATAATTGACGTCGTGATTATCACTAACACATCTGTTGTTTTTTAACTTAGCCTGATGTATTTCAATGAAGTTATCTGTATCCTTGCTAGGATTAACTTCAATACATGCTACAGGTTTATCGCTTTTATAAACGCCTACGATGGCGCACGTTCCTGCTTTTACCTTATCGACATAAGTTCCAACACAATTATTCAATTGCACACCTAATCGGATGATGCCGTGCGTGGACTTGATCACGTTGAAAGTTAGCCCTTCAACTGAATCTGCTAATTTTTTATGACGCAGACTCTGTTGCACCGGTAAATTTTCAGCGTTTTCAAACTTAGATAAGCACACAATTTCGTCATGCAGGTCTTTAATTTGAATTCGTTTAGCCCAGACTTCCTTCTTCTTGCTTCTTGATAATCTAAGATACATATCGGATGTATCTTTAATTTCAGAATAAGAATCGGCGTTTTTGATGAACAGTAGAGTACGCCGCTCACCGTATTGGTGCATCATGATGGATAAGAATTTTGTAAACATAAGCAAGGCATGTTCGCTATTCCATATTGGCCACGATTGAATATATCCTGTGCCCCCACCTTCCTCTGCTACGAGGTCTGTAAAAGCCTTTTGATAATCCATACTTTTGAATATCTTGCTGGCTGTCTTAATCACTTTCACATAAAAGAAAGGACGTATTGACAGTAATCTTCGAACCCAGCGCTTATCCGGCAATTCATAAAGCTGTATTAGAGCTTTAATAAATGGTGTACCGGTGCTTGTTAACGCAGTAATACTTGAAGTGCCCACCTTGTCAGATCCGAACGGTCTAAAATAGGTGTCGTAGTCTTTAACCAGGGTATCGTTTAGCGCAGGTGCATCTGGTGCCTGCATTTTCCAAATTAGGTTATGGAGCAAATTATCAAGAGCCCCATATTTGGCCGATAATAAAACACCCTGCCTAATAGACTTAACTTTGTATCCTACTTTCTTAGATAACTTAGTAAAGTAGGCATCCTTTAGTACTTTGGCAAAAGTCTTTAGCTCGTTTTTATGTTCGGCTAATCGACAATTTGGAGTTGCTACAAGCCAACGCAAGGGTAGCGATTTTGAGTAAAAGCACGATATGTTAGGTTCGATTTCAGACACTATATCGGCGCGGGTACGCTTTTTTTGAACCAGGAATACCTTTCCTTGTTTAAAATCAAAACGCAATATGTCGACAAGATGCGGTTTGTATCCAGGGTAAATCGACTGCATATCGTTATCAACATACACTGTGTGGTAGTCGAATTTAACGTCTAATATTGATCCCCTATCGATGATTGACAGTTCAATATCAAGCGGAATATTGTCATTACTCGAAACCTCAGCAACACAATCATCGTTTGTGTGAATGAGTTCACCACATTGTGGGCAATAAAACTCATTTGACATATAAGGGTCTACGATTTTACCCATCCCCGAAGATACGGAGGGCCACAAGCAGGCAAATGATTGCCCGCAATCTACGTGGTAATGTACAGCAGGTGACCAAGAGTTCACTTGCTTGCGCCGTACTAGGTCATACAGCTTTTTGACTGACAAACTAAATAATACCTTCATAAGGCGCTAACCTCTTTCTTATAACAAATCGTCTAAATCGTCTTCTTCTTCAACTACTGGAGCGGGCTCAACTGGTAGCGTTTCTTCAACAGGTGCTTTCTTCTTAGTAGTACGCTTACGCTTAGGTTTTTCAGCGGGTTGCTCTTCTACTTTAGGAGCGTCATCTACTGTTGGTGTTTCTTCAGTCTTTGCGGGCTCTGCTTTTTTACCGTTGAGTACTTTAAGCCCTAAATCACAAGCAGCGATACAACCTTCGCAGTACGCCATAGCTGCGTCTTTACGTTCGCTAGCAGGTGCGTTTTTTACTAATTCATATAAGCTATCAATGGCTTCGCGTTGTTGTTTAATTTGTTCTTTATTAATCATAATGACTTCCTCCTAGTCTTTCATATAGTAAGGGTTTTCAAACCCAGCTGCGTTCAATATGAGGCCCTCGTTCCAGGGCTCTGGTTTACACATAATATCTATGACTTCATCTAAACTGCCTTCACCTATAGGCGCTTCGATAACCACTTCATCGTGGATATGGGCTACAATCTTATAACCTGCTTTTGCCAGTCTTAGCATGGATGCGGCCAAGCAATCTCTTGCAACGGCTTGTACAATGTTTTCGACGAGCTTTCCGCCGTAGGTTTCAACTCTGCCCCAGGTATTCTTAACCTGATCCATACCGTCATACTCAATCGATTCACTACCGAACCGATTGAGCCCTATTCTAGGTCTCGCGTAAGCAAGTCTACGTCCGGAGGGTAACTCGATAAACATAAACCCTTTTGATTTAAAGAATCGAATATTACCTTGCCTAATTCGTACAGGTTCGCCAGTCTTGACGACTTTCTTGGCTGCGGTATCTGCATCTTTCCAAAATCTCGTAATTCGTGGACTGGCTCTTCTCCATGCTTCGATGATACCGGGAAGTTCGGATTCTGGAATTTCCCCTTTTGAGTCCATCGATTTCATGGCCCCTACGCCACCACCATAGCCCAGTGCCAATTCTGCAACCTTACCCTTTTGGCGAAGGTGCCCATTTACGCCGTGCTTCTCGACTGGTACGTGGAACATGCTAGATGCGGAGGCACAGTAGATGTCGCCACCTTGTGCAAATACATCCTGTCGCCACTGCTCGTGAGCGAGCCAAGCAATAACGCGGGCTTCGATAGCACTAAAATCAGCCACTATAAAGCGGTGCCCATCTTCTGCTACAAGAGCAGTACGGATAAGTTGTTTGATCACATCACCAGGGTTTCCGTAGAGCAGGTCTAGCAATTCTACATCTCTACTTTTAAGAACGTCCCGAGCTGTATCTAGATCTTCTAGGTAGTTACGAGGAAGGTTCTGTAGTTGTACTACACGCCCCGCCCATCGTCCGCTTCTCATAGCGCCGTAAAACTGAAGCATGCCATGGATACGGCCATCGGAGCATACTGCGTTTTTCATGGCCAAGTACTTTTTAATTGAAGAGTTGCCTAGGACTTGCCTGTTCTTCAGCACGGTGCGCACATCGGAAGGAATATCCTGTGATAGTAGATCTGATACGTCATCTTTTCGCATGGTCTCGATCTCATAGCCAAGGCGAGTTGATAACCAATCCTTAAGTTGCAACGTACTATTGGGATTATCTAGCCCTGTTAGTCGTGCCGATGATACGGTGGCCTTTTCCACTATTTCATCGTTACATTGAAGCGCTGCATCGACGAGGTCCATATCTACTTTTACACCTCTCCAGTTAATGGCCTGATCCAATAGCCAATATTCATGTTCAATGGCAGGCGGTTTCAATGAAAGCAGGCGTTTACGAATGGCCTTTTCAACCACTACGTCCTGCCGGTTGTATTCAATAAATTCAGCCCATTTATCCGGCGCATCCTCAGGCATATTCCGTGTCTTAGGATTCGTCTTAGTAGGCTTACGTGGAACGGAGAAGAATTGAATCAATCGTTTACCCCGTGAATCCTTGGCTTCTCCTAATCGTAAAGCCTTAGACACATTATCGAGGCTTGCCGGTAAACTGCAGTACAAAGCAAGTACAGAAGTACATTCCCAATTCGTGTAGTCCGCATCAGGAAAGTACTTTTTTAGGCATAGCATTTCAAACGCTGCATTGAATGCGGTCTTTGTAATTTCCTTATTATACAAAGCGTCCACCACCCTTTCGGGTAGTGGATTCTTTGTCATATCAATTACTTCGACGGGTTCATCATCAAAACTATAGGCAAAGAGCAGTATTTCAAATGTTGTATCGTCAACGTATCGCTGCGCCCCATATTTAATAGGGCAGGCGCAATAGGTTTCTACATCAATACTGAGCTCCATTTGTGCCTCCTTAGATTAAATCGTCGTCATCGTCTAGGTCGCCTAAATCATCGTCGCCAAAGTCATTAGCAGATACATGAACACCGCCTAGGTGTTCACCATCTTTGACTTTACGGATACCGTTTAGACCAAAGCCTACGCCTTTCTTACCGTTGAAGTTATAAGCAAAAACGGAAAGCGCAACTTGTGCATATACACCAGAGTAGATTTCTTCTTCGATGTCGAAGTCATCCATTTTGATTTTGTCACGAGTAAATACGATAGGTTGCTTATCGCTGTTAGCGTTAATGAAGTATTTACCAGCGTATGTTTCGGGTTGGTCAACTACTGCTTCATCAGTATCGCCATCGCGTAAGTTCAATTTGAGGTATGCGGCTTTGCCTTCTACCTTAGCAACTGCTTTTGGATCCGCTTTGAGTTCTTCAATCGCACGTTCAAATGCTTTGATAGTCTTCTTATCTGTTTTATCGATAATGATTTGGGAACTATATTTTGCTTTACCATCATCATTTTTACGAGGTTGTGTGATATTTGCATAAGAAAGTCTTACTACACCAGTTGTTAATTTAGCCATGTTACTGTCTCCTTATTTCTTAAATGGGTTACAATTATGTTCGAACCCTATTACCGTGTTAAATAAATTATCTAATTCGTCTTCGATATCAGACCTTTCGTCATCTAGTTGAATCCACTCATCGTCTTCTTCCCAAGAATATTTCGAAAGGTCTAATTCAGTTTTATAATAGTCTTCTATCGCCTCACACTTAGCATCTACTGCGCAATAGCGAACGTGTAAGCTAGTGGCATAGGCAATAGTAATTTGTTAAAGCTCGTCGAGGTAATGCCCCCGTTCATGGAGCTCTTTTGCGATAGCCCGTACAGATGTCATTTTTCAATCTCTGCCATTAGCTTCGCTACTAATGCTTCTAGTTTAGAGATACGGCTTTGCGCATCCTTCGCTTCAGCTACGTAATCGCTACCTTTACCAAATTTGAAAGATGCGCTGACACTGTACATGTTTTCACTTCCGAATGTACCTGCAATGCCCAGTAGTACTTTTTCATTAGGTCTGTAATACAAACCTAATGCTACTGCATTGGCATTGTGGTAATGGCCATATGCAATAGATGCGCTGAATTTATCATCTTTGTTGAATTCCATAGGATGTAGGCCAGCTAATGCAGCCGCACCTGCACCTACTTTATTTACTCGTCCATCTAATCGGCTAATGTCTGATTTTAAATTTGTTAAAGCATTATGTGTTTGATGCTCTAGTACATCAATTCGTTGCTCATGATTTGCTAAGATACGATTGTGTGCATCCATATCTTCACTCATTGTATTAATGGCATCATATGCAGCATGTAGCTGTGATCCATTTACCGCATCAGTTGAAGATGCATCTATACGGCCTGCAGCAACGTTCTGAATTTGTCGAACATAATGTTTTACACCACCATATCCTGCACGGTCTTTACTACCAACGCTTACTACTGATGTTGCATCTGTACCAGCAAATACATATGTTGTATTATTTACCTTCGCTTGTAGTTGATTAACTGCATCATCTGTTACACTATTCGTTCCTAGTGCAACACTATTTGCCTTATCCGCGATTGTATTGTTTCCGAATGCGAGTGCATCAGTAGCTAATGCTTTGGCGTGTGTGCCAAAGACGAGAGCACCTTGGCCAGTTGTTTCGGAGTTAGATCCGAATACAAGCTGTTCTTTTTGCGTCCCGATTTTATTGTTGTAACCTACTACGGCGGACTGGCCACCTGCTACGGTGCCATTGTTAGCACCGATTGCCACGGAGTCTTCACCAGTCACATTATTGGAACGGCCAAAGGCCACACTAGATTCACCAGATACGAACGCGCCATTGCCGATGGCTACACTATCATAGGACGCCGTTCTTGCTTGGTTACCAATCGCTATGGTGTATTCCACCAAGCTTTCGGCGTGACTGCCGAATGCAAAACTATTGCGACCTGCTGCAGTTGCATTATTACCACCTGCGAACCCATTTTCACCAGTTACAGTATTATTAGTACCAAACGCCAACGCGTTATTCGCATCAATGTGATTTTGGAAACCAGATACCATTGAGCTTGTAGAAGTTGCGGAGATAGTATTATTTGTTCCGCCTACCGTATTGTTGCTAGTTGCGCCGGCCACATTGACAGCTAGCGCAGAAATCGCGAGTACCGCTGTTACTGTTTTATTCATTATGTTTATACCTCATCATCAAATTCATTCATCATTGTTTCAACTGTATTAATTGCTGGGCGTTTATCGCTTTCCGGTACAAGTGTAGGCTTGCCTTCCGGTTTTTCGATATAGGCTTCTAAGTATTCGGCAACGCCCTTTTTACCGAGTACCTTTTGCAGATTCGTGATACCTTCGAGTTCACGCGGTTTAAAAATGTCTTCTTCCTTGTAGCCATTATCAAGTAATGTTTTAGCCGCTGCCTCAGGATCCGTGATAGTACGTCTTGAAGTACCTTCTACTAATTTATATCCAGGCCATTGCTTTTCGCCTGATAAGGCTTTCTCGTAGGCAAAGTCGTAAACACCTTTAATCCATTTTGTGATTAAATCTTTCATCGCCAGGATGTCAGATACTTCGCTGTCCGTGAGTAATTGATTGAGCTTGCCCCCATCCTTATAAAAAGCAGTAAGGCAAGTATCAGCTAATGCCCGGCAGGTGTGCCGTGCTTTACAGAAGTTACAGTAATCGCAAGGCGTACAATCGCCGATACCTTCCCAGGCACGTTGCGCGATTGGTTTTATTTCTTCGCCCCAATCAAGCAGTTCTTCAAGCGCCATTTCATCGGTAGATACACTATCAAGTCTTGGCTGAACGATGGTCATACGGACCGATTTAACGTCATACAGGAACTCGTTAACGTCGTAAGCACCTAATGCGTAGAGTCGCATTTGTGTATTTTCAATGGCACTCACTGGAACGCCCTTACCATACTTCAGGTCAATCACTTCCAGGATGCCGTCAGCTACGATTACCATGTCTCCAGTGCCAAAGCCATCAGGCACCCACCTGGAGAAATCGAGCCGTGCTTCAATCATAGCTTCCGCATCAGATGAACGGGCACGAGCCTCGTTCACCTTTTCTTCGCAGATGTCAACATATCGGTTAACGGCTTCTACCATTTCAGTAGAGTAGTCGTCTAGCTTAGGCGCTTTTTTTCCCTCTAGCTTATGGCGCAGGATTGATTCAGCCAGATCATGCGCTACAGTACCTTCCGCAGCATAAGGAGATTGCTCATCAGGGAACATCGCTTCCAGTCTTGCGGAGGGCGTACATACCAGCCACCTGGCACTACTTGATGCGCCTAGTAAAGCGTGTTTCTTAGCCACGGCTATTCACCCATTCCATGATTTGAATACGTTGTTCATCGGTAGCAGATGTTACCTTTTCGGCACCGATGCTATCTAAGAAGGCTTTGAATTCGCCTTTTGCTTTCGTTTTATCAGCTGCTTTTGCCATTACATCTTTCACTGCTTCACGAGTTGCCTCGAGGCTAGGAACTTCTTTCTTAGCTGGTTCTTCTGCTTTAGGTGTTTCCTTCTTAGCAGGTTCCGCATTAACTGGTTTAACATCATTAGTTGTCCAGTTCGCAGGTTCTACTTCTTTAACAGGAACGCCTACGATGGATTGGTAAAGGTCTTTCACTTCTTGTTCTAATTCAACTGCTTTGTCTACTGTGATTTTTAACTCAATCATTGTTTTATTTCCTTTCGGTTTAACGATGTGATATACTTTAAATGGATATTTTTCTATGTGCCCTTTACGCATTGCCGTGCGTGAGGGCATTTTTTTTGTGCCTAAGCATTGAATGCAGTATTCGTTGTCAGGGCACGTTGTACAATCTCGCAATTTAACCACCTCCTTATACGCATTTAAGAATCATGCGAATTTCTTGACCTACTAGAAGCCTATCCTTGAACGTATCTTGCGTTCTAAAGTCTTCCATATAGACCTCAAGCATTTCGCGGTATATTTGGGCTTTAAACGTTTCAGGGGTATCTACTACCTCCCTATACGGTTTAAGGATTTTAACTGGTGAACCAAAGGTGTAATCGATGAAGCCGCGCATCTTTAATTTTGCTTTGATGTTACGAACCTTATCGTTTGACCACCCGAGTAACTGCGTTACTTCTTCATTGGTCTGTACCCCGCTATCGCTATAGGTGTTGTACAGAATTTCTTGATCTGTCATAGCTGTCTCCTCTGTTTTACGGGTTGATGTATTTCTTTACATTTTTTTACATACGGCGCGCGGTGCGCCTGTTGTAAAACTCCAATAATGGTAGGGGCCTTTTAGCCTCTTATTGCATCTTGTGCAGCGCTGAGTTCTCATATGCGTTAACCCCTAAAATTGTAATACGTAGAACTCTGTACCTGACGGCTACGCATTAATTTACGGCGCAATCGTCTGACCTCAATTCTGTACTCAGATACCATCCAAGCCATGACCCCGCTTAACACTTGAAACAGCGCTTGCGCAAAGCCAATGCGGTCAAGTTCTAAACTGCCTACCGTACCGATTATCATCAGTAGGCCGATTCCTTTAAGCAGCCCGTTCATATGATGTGCGCCTCCTTAAATGCTTCATTAATCTTCTCTTCCGGCCAGCCTAGCGTGTTGGCCAAGTAGAACCGGAACCCTTCTCTATCAATTGAAAAGGTGCGGCCCTTTTTGCCTTCCGTTTGCCAGCACTGCGCAAAGGGGAACTTATCTCTTGCGATACATTCACGTATCGCGGTCATAGTTCTTCCCAATACCGTGGCCATCTGGCGCACGGCAATTGTTTTAGTTATCATAAGTAACTCCTTCCTACCAGTGATAAGCAGTGATTGCTGCCACTATGATGATAAAAATACTAACAGCCGCCGATAGGCTTAGCATAAGCATCCAAAGACAGATGCTTATAACGGCTTGAATATCACGCTTTTGCATTACACTAGCCTCCATTCACGGTCTATCGAATTTAGGATTGTAGTAGTCAGTTTCCCAGAAATCGTTGGACTCGTCTCGACTAACTCCTAGTGCATCGCAAATAGCCGCAATCGTTGCCATTTGTACTGATTTACCTTCAAGAGCACGATTTAACGTATCTCTTGAAATCTCCGCTGTCCGAATCAGGTCAGCTTTCGACATATTAAGTTCTTGCATACGTTCGCGAATTGCTTCGCCGTACATTCTTGTTGTGAATTCCTTTTGCTTCATTACTAGAACCTCCTAATTCTTATACTTTAGTTATCGGTTTTCCGTTATTTCTTCCTAAAAAAAAGAGAGTCAATAGTTTCCATATCTAGCTTACCGGCAGGCATGCCGTTAGCTACCTTATCAATTTCTTTTTGCGTAAACGGAACCTTATTTGATAAGCGCTGTCCGAGTTGTGTCGTTCCTATGCCAAGAAATACAGCAAACCCTTTAAGTGTACGGAAGTTAATTTTAATAAACTCTCGTAGATTAGTATAATCAAATTCCATATTTCCACCTCCTTCCGTTATCGGCTTTCCGTAACTAAATGATACATCGTTTCTCCCTCTTTGTCTATCGGTTTTCCGTTTAAGTTTGGTTTAATATTTACATTTGACGGATTTCCGTTTATAATAACTGTATAGTTAGTCCTAGAGGAGAATGAATTATGAGCACCCAATTTATAAATCGTTTAAAAAGTGTTATGGCAGATCATAAAATATCCCAAAACGAATTAGCTAAGCGAACAGGTATTCGCCAATCTTCTATATCAGACTGGCTAAATGATAAATACGAGCCTAAACAAGACAAGGTGTACCTCTTAGCAAAAGCTTTAAATGTAAGCCCTGCGTGGCTACTGGGGTATGATGAGCCTAATACACCTCCTGTGCAATCCATGTTCACATCTTCCCCAGTAGATGATGTTGAAGGCTACTACGACGACCCTGAAGCAGCCGAATTCGCCGAGTACCTACGCAAACGCCCAGGGGCACGGATGTTATTCTCTGCCGCTAAAGATATCAGTAAGGAGGATTTGGAAAAAGCTGTTGAATATATTGAGCTTTTGAAACTAAAAAATAATAAATAATACACAAGGGAGAGTGTTATATTGGTTGTTAATTTAATATACTGCGACTTGCCACATGCCAAGGCTGTGTCAGAGGAATGTGAAGATGTAGATACTCATAATATTTACATAAATAAAAACCTCCCGCACGATCGTATGCGAGAGGAAATAAAGCATGAATTGATGCACATTATTAACGATGACTTCTATTTAGAGCAACACGTTAATCTAGTAGAACAAATGGTCCGTCGAACGAGTATCGATGATTCCGAATTAGAAAATATAGATTTCTACCATCATTATGTATCAGTATTATAAGTGATTATATAAAAGGGAGATAAAAAATGAAAAAAGTGTTAGTAACAGGGATTTTACTTACTGCTTTATCTATTGCCGGCTGTGGAGGGCCTGTTGATAATATAAAGGACGCTACAGGTTTATCAAAAGAGCAATCTCAGCAAGTACTTACCGAATTACAAAGCGTTGGGGTCACTGAGTTCGGCAATGTAAATAAAGTAGCCGACCAGCAAGGCGTGTATTACATTGTTGATGAGAAGTATGGCCAAACATTCTTCCGCATCAAAAATGATAAAGTTAGTGAAATCGAAAATAGCTTCTCTACTGTTTACAAAAACGGCCAAAAGACAGACGATATTAGCAAAGTCTATATTAGTGATCAACAAAAAGCAGCGTATCAAGTAGCCGCTAAAGATGCCGTATCCGCTCGACTAAAATCACCGTCCACGGCTAAATTCGATATAAAGCAAGTCATTCGTTATGATAATAGCGTTACCGTTCGTGGCACGGTTGATGCGCAAAATGGATTTGGAGCAATGGTTAGAGGCATGTTCTTTGTAAAAATCAAAGCCGATACGGGAGAAGTAGACTCTGTCAGCATTAATAATTTTTAAATCACCCCTTGCACAGCGTGATATACTATAGTACCCATCCACGCTTCAGGGGTTAACGACTACAGCGCACCAGGATGGGTCTTTTTGTTGACGCCAACAAAATGCTAGTAATCACGCGGTTTGCTTCGAATTTGTTGACGTTAACAAATTCGGAAAAGAGTACATGATTACTGACTGCATAGGCCACTCAGATATTTTAACAAAAAAAAATAAGCCCTCACCGCAGTGAGGGCCTTTAAAAATATCATACTTTAGAGGTACTCTATTTTTACTCCACAATCATTATAGCATACCTCTGAAGTATATTCACTATACCAAGGAGGTTGTTATATTATGGCCATGAAACGAGCCAACGGAACAGGATCCGTTTACAAGATGAAACATAAGCCGTTACGCAAGCCCTACCGAGCCGTGGTGACTCTTGGGTACAATTCTGAGGGTAAACCCTTGCGCAAATCAATAGGCACGTTTGCCACGCAAAAGGAAGCATATAATGCACTATCCGCTTATGACGCTAACGCACCACAATACGAGACCAAAGATACGACCTTTGGCCAATGTTGGGAATGGATGATTGAAGATAAGATGCGCAAAGGGGTTATTTTAGAAAAAGGCGGCTATCTTTACAATAAAAAGAAAGTTGAGCATCTACTAAAAACACCTATCAAAGACATAAGACTCGCACATATGCAAGACGTCATTGATAGATATGCGGATAAAAGCCACACAACCTTAGTACAAATTAAAACGGCTATGAAAGCAACTTTTGACGCAGCTATTAAAAATGATATCGTTGATAAGAATTATGCTGCGCTTGTAACGCTTCCACAAAAGGTAAAGTCTGAAATCCATAAGCCCTTTACACCTGTTGAAATATCTCATTTATGGGAGCTGGCAAAAACAGACAGAGATGCCCGCATATTATTGGTGTACATATACACAGGAATGCGACCGGGTGAAATCCAAAGCATTAAACTAAAAGATGTCCACATTAAAGATAGATACATGATCGGCGGCAGTAAAACTGCGGCAGGTAAAAACCGCATCATCCCGATTGCAGAATCTATCCTACCCTTTATTAAAGAGTGGTATAAGTTAAGTAGCTTCCAACGACACGAATATTTACTTCCAAAAGATACTCCTAAGCATTTATTAGTAGCTATTCGCAACTACTTAAACAAACACTTCCCTGGGCACCTTCCGCACGATGGAAGGCATACATGCGCTACGCTATTAATTCATATTGGTATATCTGAAGCTACAACAAAAACCATATTAGGTCATCGACATTCGGACGTAACAAATCAAGTATATATCCATAAAGACGTATCTGAATTAGTAGCAGCAGTAAATAAATTACCTGATAAGGATAGCCTTTTAGGAGAGGATTACGTGTCTTTAACTTTCGCCAAAAGTTGAGCAACGGTTGAGCAACCAAGCTAAGTTTAAAGAATTTAAAACAATCTGCAAATAAATAAAGCCGGTAAATACGTATATTTACCGGCTTTATAGCATTATTGTATTTGTTTATATAACATATTCATAAAATTATATAAACCCTCTATTTTACTAATATATTCACACACTCAACTTCTAAAAGTTGAGCAACAGTTGAGCAACTGTTTTAATTTTAAACGAATTATAACGAGCTTAATCCGCTATTTCTTCAATTTTATAAGATAACATCAAATCATCGATAAGACCTCTTACACCTTCCTCGTTGTATTCCTTCGGATCAAGAATGACTTCCGCAATCCAGTCAGCGGTCCAAACGTAATCTACACCTTCAGGCCATACGAAGTTAGGAAATTCTTCCTCCATGTCGCCATCATCCCATGCGTCCTTGTCCCATTTACCAATGCATGGAGATTGGCGCATTTCATGCTCGTATATCATGTCCCATGCTTCCTTGTAAGTTTCTGCGGTCCCCATGAACCAAGGATTTTGAGTTGCGGTACTGTAGACTTTTAACATTTTAGGTTCCTCCCCATATAATCGTTCCATACCCTGGCGCGTTACAAGCCAATTTCGCCCAGACTTTCTAGCTTCATCATCAGTAAATTGTTTAATTGCATATCTTTTTAGGCAGCATTGCTTTATAGAATCGGCGGGTACCTTCCATCGTTCCCCAGCCTCTTGTGTAGTCATTACATCATCTAATTTCATTATAGTACCCCCAATATAACTAATAGATTATAAACAGATATTACAAAGGCAATAATACTAATTATTAAAGTTACTCTTGAAATCATATGCTCGCCATTGTTATAATAGTTAGGAAGATTGGGGCTCTTTCGAGCCCCTGTGGTTACTGATTTAATAACTGTGCTATCGCAATTGCTAGCTGGATAAACGCGGTTATTATTGGTAGCCACTTTTTTGTTATCTTCCTTAACTTCTTCAATGGCATCACCTCCTTCCTTATGGTTATATTATAACACTTCGCCGTGTTATATGCAATACTTTTTTATGATTTTTACAAACAAAAAAGAGCCTACTACCCTAGATATTATCTAAGTTAGTAGGCTCTTCTGCATTTTATCAAAACTATACTACCAGGAGTCCACCCGCTCCTGCTCAGGAGATATATAGATCACCTCGCTATCGATGAATTACTACTCCAATTATCACTCCCGCCCCCACTACTTGGGATAGATTGCGTTGCATTCGTAGTCGCTTGATTGTTCTCTTGTCGTTGTCGATTTGCCCTTTCAATTCTGTCAAAGAGTTCTGCATTTCTGACAAGGTAACTTCTTGCTTCATGGATAGCATTTTGGCTTTCATTAATTCGGTTTCCAATGTCGAAATTGTATTGTGTGCTTCGTTCAATTCTTCCCTTTGCTTCATGACTAAGTTCTGCGCTTCGGTCAACGGAAGACTGGATGTCTCGATTAAGCTTAATGCTTTCGCGTTGTTGGCTTTCAATTCGTTCCACTGTGTCAATGGCACGGTGATAGTCGGTTCCGCTTGGCTGGTAGAGGATATATCCTGCGCAAAGCAAGGCGAGCAACACAACACCACCGATAAGAATATAGCGGTTACGAGTGCAATCAAATAGGCTTTTGATTCTTTCATACATTATACCCCTCCCATATAATCAGTAATACCACGAGCAATAGCTCGGACGATAGTATCTAAATCGTTCGTAAGCATAGCATGGTCTTCTTCATTGTCAATAAAAGCCATTTCAACAAGAACAGCTGTTGCATCCGTACCGTTTAGGACCCAAAGGTCATCACGTTTTTTAACGCCCCTGTCTACCGTATTAATGCTTCGGATAATTTGTGATTGAATATCATTGGCCAAGCGTTGCCCATTAAAGGACTTATAGAGGGTCTCTGTACCTCGTGCTTGCGTGTTGAAGGCATTGCAATGGAGTGATACAAATATATCTGCGCCCCAAGAATCAGACTCAGAACATACAAGGCCTAAATCATCATCTTGTAACGTGCGAACTTCGCACCCTGCTGTTTCTAAATAGCGTGCTAACATTTTGCCCGCATCACGAGCCACATCACATTCACGGGTACCATACACAGGGTTAACTGCCCCACTATCTAAGTTAATATCGTGTCCTGGATTAATAAATACTTTCATCGTTTATCCTCCTTTTCTAATTGGTCGGGAACACCGTTACCGTCCTTATCTATCCAAAGCGCCAAGAATCCTACAAGGGCTGTTAATACGCTAGGAATAAATATATGGTCAATAATAGTTATCCCAGCATTAATAATTTTTAGTGTCATATCGTCAGCATAGCCACGAATGAACACCATAATGTATTCGCTAACAACTAATAAAATAGGTACTAGCATTGTTAGTACTAGTACCCTTGTTGCAAGAACACCTGTAGGATGGAAGTTGGCCACCCTTACAGATTGATATGCTTTTTTAACTGTATTGATGAGATTTGGTGGTATGTTCATGCAATTCCTCCTTAATATCATCAACGCGAGCTTCGATGCCCTCGACACGAGATGTCAATTTAACGTGTTCAGTGTACGCTTTAGTTCGCTGCTCACGAGACAATTTAATTTCGTCCTTTAACTCCTTTAGCGTATCCGTGAGCACGCCCATTTTTTCCTGAAACATTAAATTGTCTTGCATTCGTTGCAAATCCAACTTTTCGAGCAATGGAATAACTAGAACCTTATACCCTATACCTGCAACTATACTGACAATAGTCAACGTGGTTAGAATATCATTCAATTCGAATTGCCATGTCCACATTTAATCTCCTTCCGTTTGTGCTTCGCTTTTATTTAAAGAGAGTAAATCATTGTGCACGCATCCTTCATTAGGACACGTACCATCTTCGTTGAGTACTTCCCAACAGTACTCACAAAATTCCATTACAGGAACTTTACTTTCTCCAACATATTTAGGCATATTATTGCACCTCCTTAATACGCGCTACCATTTCTCCATTTAATTTAATGTACTGTGCGCTAATAGCTGTGGTAGGTTTTCCCATTAGCAGTAATCTGCGTTGGGCTTCTTCTAGCGTTTTAAAGCGAGGTTCATACTCTGCTTTAATAGCATTGATCTTTTCTTCTTTTGTTGGAACATACTCAACTATAGGTGGATCTACAAATTCACCATTAACATATGCTTTTCCGCTTATGAATTGTGATTGCATTTCGCTATCACCACTTATAATAGTACTTGTTGGATATGTTTGTTTCGCCAATTTCTCTGTTTCTTCTAATGTATCGGCATGAATACCAACTACAAAAGATGTTTGGCGGATGCCCTTTTCGTCTAATACAAATACATACATATTGTTGTCCTTTCTTGGAGGTTACTATGAAATTAATTGAGAAATTAAAAGGGGCTCATGAACGCCCCTATGTAGCATATAAAGTTGTAGGTTATTATTCATCTTATAATGAGGCTAAGGAGGCATTATGCCATGTGCATACATTAGATGATGTGTATCATTCGTGGTTAGCGTTACATTCATTAAACGTTTCTTCAAATACCATGAAAGGATATGAATGTGCTTATCATCATGTCTCATCAATATCTCACCGCCCTATCAACGAAATCACATATATGGATTTGCAAAATATAATATCTGACATGCTAAAGAGCGGACTCTCTTATTCCTCGTGTAAGAAAGTTCGCTCTTTACTTAATCAACTATATTCCTTTGCAATTATTAATGACTGGTGTTCAAAATCATACAGTCAATATTTGAATATTGGTCACAATATTCCAGTTCGTCCACGTAAGGTGTTTACTACGAATCAAATCAACCGTCTTTGGAATATCAATGCGGAATTACCTTTAATTCTTTTGTATACTGGCCTACGTGCCTCAGAGTTAATAAATTTAAAATCAACCGACATCAATCGCAAACAGCGGTATTTGAAAGTTACTTCCAGTAAGACGAAAGCAGGCATCCGCATCATTCCTATTCATCATCGAATATGGCCATTTATTGAATCTCGATTACCTAACAAATGGATCATAGAAGAACGTAATTATGTTTCTCTTTCGCACTCCTTTAAATTAACCATGAATACTATTAATGCTAAACACACGCCCCATGATTGCCGTCATTCATTCGCTACTAGATTAGATGATGTAGGTGCTAACTACAATGCTAAACGATTATTGTTAGGTCATGCATCATCTAATGTTACTGACGGTGTATATACTCACAAATCACTTAGACAATTACGCAAGGCTATTGAAATGCTTAAATGACCAAGGGGGAA
>PPYF01494522.1_pt1 | contig 19448 bp, 5 predicted proteins | sample 1559871 | NCBI WGS metagenome assembly PPYF01 (sample SAMN08240021, study PRJNA423297) | Human gut metagenome, whole genome shotgun sequencing project. | reverse complement strand
AAACGGATGAATTGGTTCGAGATGCTCGTCAAATTGCGACTCCAGGAGTCCAAGGTGAGCGTACGATTAAGACTCGTGTTTACAGCTCTAACGGTCAGGAAATCGATCGCCAAGAATTGTCTAATGAGGAAACCCTAGCTCCAGTAACGCAAATTGTCAAAGTCGGAACAGCTAAACCAAATATGGTACCAAATGATGCACCAAAAGCGGAAGCTTTAGAGGAGTTCGATTTAATTTCACTGCATAATCTCTTGGCAGAAGCGGATCAGATTAAAGCTCAGGCCAGTTATTTCAACGATAGTCAGAGTCATCAAGCTAACTATGATGCTGCTTTGACGGCAGGTCAAGCTATTCTGAGCCAATCTCAAGCTAGCCAAGCAGAAGTCAACCAACTGGTGGAACAAATCAATCAAGCCAAGGCGCAATTAAGTGGACTTGAAGTTGTCAAAACAGCTCTCCAGACTGAGTACGATTTAAATCCAAGAGTTAAAACTTCTGTTAAATATAAGAATGCGGATTCAGAAAAGCAGACAGCTTATACTGACGAATTGACCAAGGCAGAGGGAGTTTTGAACAATCAGACTGCTACACAAGTACAGGTCAACCAAGCTCTTGTTAGTCTGACAGCAGCCAAAGAAGCACTAAATGGAGTGCCTAAAGTCAAGCCGACTGTTTCAATTCTAAGTCTGACTGAGAATACTGATGATAAGTCGGTGACGGTTCAATATAGATTGGAAGACCAGACCCAGTCCTTCCGTTTAGCGACTGCAGAATTGTACCAGGGAGACCAGCTGATTCGCACTCTTCCAATTACCAACTTTGCTGGCAGCTTGAAAATTGGCGACTTAGACTACTACACAGGCTACACTCTAAAAACTAAGTTGACTTATGAATTGGATAATGGTAGCTTTACTGAGTTTGAAACAGACAGTCGTAACTTTGAGCTAGAATACAAGAAGATTGCCTTCCGTGATATTGATTCCGTTGAGTTTTATCATAAAGAAAACGACCAATACAAGCGCTTTGTATCGATGAACTCTATGCCTACGGATCTGTCTACTTACTTCGTCAAGATCAAATCAAGCGAATCCAAGGAAATTCTCCTACCAGTTCACAGCATTTCTGAAGCAGAGAAAGATGGCAAGGCAGTCTATAAGGTTAATGTAACCCTTCCTGAACTCGTCCAAGAAAGTGAAACGGGCTATAAGTCTGGGCACGACTTCTACATCAGTAAGGCAGTCCCAAGCCAGCAAAATGTCTACACTAGCTTTGCTAGATTGGTAGACGCTATGAAGCGAAATATGGCAGGAAATTATGTGTTGGGAGCTGATTTGGATGCTAGTGAGGTTAGTCTTGCACCTGCAGATTATGTCTACCTCAAAGGGAACTTCACAGGTAGCCTGACAGGTAGTCATAATGGTAAGCAATACGCCATTTATAATCTAGCCAAACCTTTATTTGAAAACCTCAAGAACGGATCTTCTATTACCAATATCGACTTTAAAGATGTGAATATCGTGGGTACCTATGACTCGGCTGCGCTGGCACGTAATGCGGAGAATGCGCGAATCACAGATGTTTCTGTTCAGGGGAGAGTATCGGTAGTAGGAAACGCCTCTAACGTAGCGGGTCTAGTAGTTAATGGAACCAATACGAAGATTACAAATAGTTCCTTTACGGGTACCATCCTATCTAACAGTCAACACATCAAAGCCTATAACGTAGGTGGTTTGGTTTCAAGCCTTAAAGGAGGAGAATCTCTTCTTAGCCAAAGTAAAGCAGATGTAACGATTATAAGTGGTGCACGATCAAATGAACAACGTATCGGTGGTTTGGTTGGACGTCTAGAAAACAATGCTCGAATTACCAAATCTTATGTGACAGGAAAAGTATATAATGCAACCACTAACGGTCAAATCGGTGGAGTGGTCGGCTCGAACTACTTTAATGGTTTAGTTGATAATGTGATCAGTAATGTTAGCGGTACAAATGTTTACAGTATTTCTGGGGATCAGGGCTACAAAAACGACCGCATTACGCAAGCATATAAAGTTGCTAAGAGTGAAACCTTGAAAAACGATCAGTTTGTTACTTCTACAATTACTCAAGAAGAAATGGAAGAAAAACTGACTGCTATGGACATCACGACTAGCCTAGATGACACGAATCTAAATACGCGTTTTGTCGACTATGGTGAGGAAAAAAATGTTCAATTCGACCGCGGATATTCTTACGCAAATATGGAGAAACTGCTTCCTTTCTACAATAAAGAAACCATTGTTTCGTTTGCGAACAAGATTCCGAAAGAGCATAAGTTGAACAAGGAGTACCTACTGGATGTTGTTCCGATGAAGGGTGACCAGATTATCACTGATATCCATGGCAATAAAACAGCAATCAATCGTTTGATGCTGCACTACATGGACAATACCATTGACTACCTAGAAATATCTTATCAGGGAGATTTCGTCAACCAAGGTATTGCTGAGTATAGTATCAAGGGGTTAGACCTTCTTTATACTCCAGAAGCCTTTGTATCAGATTATACTAGCATTCTAAATCAAGTGTTGCCAGAGCTGAACAAGGTCGTTCTTGATTCGCCAGCTATGCGTACAGCTCTCGGAGTAGCAGCAGATACTTCTTTGGATGAACTATACTTAGACACCGCATTTACGCAGGTGAAAAGTAAGCTATCAGGTGAGCTTCGAAAAGTGCTAGCTATGGATAAGGCTATCAATACTGAAGGTGAAGTAGTTAAGGATTATCTTGTTAAGAAGATTCTTGCTGATAAAGAAGCTTTCCTATTAGGTTTGACTTACCTTAACCGTTGGTATAATATCAACTATGACAACTTTAATGTTAAGGACCTATCGGCTTACAAGATGGATTTCTATGGTAAGAATGACGTTTCGGTTCTTGATACAATCATTGCTTTAGGGAAATCAGGACTTAAGAATCTCAAGGCTAAGAACAACTATACAGCATATGATAATTCGCTCTCTGAAGCAACTGGCAAGCGAGGACTCTTCAATTACCTTGAAGGCTACCGTCAGCTCTTCCTACCATACAAGACCAATAATGAATGGCTCAAGACCAATACAAAAGCCTACATCGTTGAGGCTAAGTCCGATGTAGCAGAAGCGAGACAGCTTCAGGACGCAGCCGAGGGCAAGAGCAAGTACTCTGTCGGTGTTTATGACAAGATTACAGCAGATAATTGGGAACACAAGGGCATGCTCCTGCCACTCTTGACCATGACGGAGAAGGGTGTCTATGCCATCTCTAATATGTCTACCCTCTCTATGGGAGCTTATGATCGCTACCGCCTGGATGCCAATAACAGAGTGCGTACAGACGCAGAACTAGTTGAATATGTCGAAGACAGAGTGAGAAAAACAGCTGAATACCAGCGCGACCACTATGATTTCTGGTATAAGATTCTGAATCCAGAAAGCAAGGACAAGCTCTTCCGTTCTGTTCTGGTTTATGATGGGTTCTTCTTGACTGATAAAGCAGGACAAAGCTACTGGGCTCCAGCTAATGACAAAAAATCACAGGCTATGCAGGAATTCTTTGGACCAGCTGGCAAGTGGTATCCAAGCAAGGGTTACAATGCCTATGCTACGGGAAGTGTTACCCATTTTGATAGAGCACGATTGTTAGAAGACTATGGAAACTCAGTCTACACGCATGAGATGACCCATAATTCTGACGGTGCAATTTACTTTGAAGGTTATGGCCGTCGTGAGGGCTTGGGTGCGGAACTCTATGCTCGGGGACTCTTGCAATCTTCGCCGAGCGCAGATGAACCAACTATTACGCTCAATACTCTCTTCAAGGTGGACAAGGATTCTAAGACACGTATGCATACCTATAATTTCAAGGAGCGTGTTAAAAATGCAGCAGATCTGCAACACTATGTTCATGGTATGTTTGATATGATCTACACCTTGGACTATCTAGAAGGTACTTCTATGCTGAAGCAGAGTGATGCTGCCAAGTTACAGTGGTTCAGGAAGATGGAGAATTACTATATTACAGATAAGTATGGTAAGGAGACCCACGCTGGTAACCAGACGCGAAGCTTCACTGCTGAAGAAATCAAGCAGCTGAAGACCTTTGATTCCCTGATTGAAAATGATGTGATCACTCGTCGGGAGAACAAGGAAAGTGGGAAATATGGTCGAAATGGCTACCTCAGTCTCAGCCTCTTCTCACCAATTTACTCAGCCTTGAGCAATCCAAATGGAGCACCTGGTGACGTTATGTTCCGTCGCACAGCCTATGAATTACTGGCAGCCAAGGGCTATCATGACGGATTTGTCCCTTATGTTTCCGGTCAGTACTCTCAGGAAGCCTTTGATGAAGGGATGAAAACGTGGGACGGATGGTCCGGAAGAGATGTTGGTCTCGTGACAGACCAGAAAGTCTTGGAAAATGTATTCAAGGGTGAATACACCTCTTGGGTAGCCTTCAAGAAGGCCATGTACAAGGAGCGAATTGATCAGCTGACCAAGCTGAAGCCAATTACCATTGAGTACGAGCTTAAAAATCCAAACAGTACCAAGAAAGTAACCATTCGTTCTTATGCAGAGATGCAGCAGTTGATGGACGCAGCCGTGGCAGAGGATGTACGCAACATTACCAATGCTACTAGCCGTGTCGAAGCTAGCTGGGTTAACCTGCTCAAGAAGAAGATTTACAACGCTTATCTTCGTGAGACAGACGACTTCAGACAGTCTATTTTCAAGAAATAAGGAAACGATTCTGTTTGATTAAAATTTGAAAATTCCTAGGTTTAAGGCTACCTAGGAATTTTTCTGTGGTTTCTCCATGATCTTGTTTGTGCATTCAAGACCTGATAAGATAAGGATTTTGACAGCGTAAATGAACTGAAAAGATTAGCAGTTTTTTGTGGCTATTATTTATAGCAAATAAATTGAATAATCTAGTAAATTTCGGTAGAATAGAGGGGATTCAAATCATGATGAAGGAAAGATTAGAAATGAAAAGAAGTTATTTAGGAGAAAAGCACCAACGTTTTTCATTGAGAAAAGTTTCGGTTGGTTTAGTTTCTGCTTTGGTAGGGGTTTTCTACCTTTTTAGTGGAGGAGGTTCTCTTGCAAGTGTAGCAGCCAGTGAACAGACGCCATCCGTCACAAAACAGATTCACTATAAGTATGTGACAGAAAGTGAGCTCACGGACCAAGAAAAGCAATTGGTAGTCAAAGAATTGCCACAGTTTGCTGAGGAAACAGATGATACTTACTATTTGATTTATCGTCCGACGAGACAGCTGCCTGCAACTGGTCACAGCCAACTCATTAGCTCAATTGCAGCAGGGGCAGGCATTGTGCTACTGGTCGTAGCGATTAAACTGGGCAGAGATGATCGCAAGAAACTTGCTTCATTCATGCTTTTGACCAGTCTAGGAAGTCAGCTGATTGCGCCAACTTCCTTGGCTTTGACAAATCAAATGCTGGCAGACTATAATCAGGAATTGACTGTACAGGTCGGGGAAACATTGCAATCCCCACTTACGATTGAAGGCTACCAATATGTAGGGTATTTGAAATCTCAAAAAGAAGTAAACTCTCCAGTTGATGGCAAGAAAGAGTTGAATCATTCGGCTCCTATTGATACTCCAGTCCAAACTTCGAACGGAAGCCAAGCGCAGGAAGAGTATCGTTCTCAGAAACCAAGTGATGCTCCTGTATTTGAACAACCAGAGTTAAAGGTTGATAGTAAAGATACCAGTCGTACAGAGATTATTCCTTTCCAAGTGGTGGAAGTAGAGGCGGATGATTTGCCGCAAGGTCAAACTGAGGTGATTCAGGCAGGGAAAAATGGTAGTCGTACCATCGTGACCCGCAGCTACTTTTTAAATGGTCAGGTGATCCATACAGAGGAGGTTTCCAATCAGGTAACGACTGAGCCGACTTCTGAGATTAGAAAAGTCGGAAGCAAGATCCCTTCTCCTACAAAACCAAGCCCAGGGGAGTCCGTTAGCGAGAAACCAACAGACGCTCCAATAAATGAAGTTCCAAGCTTAAACGTTGAAGAAAAAGATGTTACCACAACAGTGGCTGAACCCTACACTCGAGAACGAGTAGAGAGTGATAGCTTGCCAGTTGGCCAAATCAAGATAACTCAAGCTGGTCAAGATGGAGTGCGTACAATCGTCACCCGTCAGTACATGGTAAATGGAAAAGTAGAGAGAAGCCAGGAACTCTCTAACGAAGTGACAACTCCAGCAGTATCAGAAATCGTAACAGTTGGAACAGGCCCTGTTAGCGAGAAACCAACAGACGCTCCTGTAAATGAAGTTCCAAGTCTAGAGGTTGAGGAAAAGGATGTTACTACGACGGTAGCAGAACCCTACACTCGAGAACGAGTAGAGAGTGATAGCTTACCAGTTGGCCAGACCAAGATAACCCAAGCTGGTCAAGATGGCGTCCGTACAATCGTCACCCGTCAGTACATGGTAGATGGAAAAGTAGAGAGAAGCCAGGAACTCTCTAACGAAGTGACGACTCCAGCGGTCTCAGAAATCGTAACAGTTGGAACAGGCCCTGTTAGCGAGAAACCAACAGACGCTCCAATAAATGAAGTTCCAAGCTTAAACGTTGAGGAAAAGGATGTTACCACGACGGTAGCAGAACCCTACACTCGAGAACGAGTAGAGAGTGATAGCTTGCCAGTTGGCCAGACCAAGATAACCCAAGCTGGTCAAGATGGAGTGCGCACAATCGTCACCCGTCAGTACATAGTAGATGGCAAAGTAGAGAGAAGCCAGGAAATCTCCAACGAAGTGACGACTCCAGCGGTATCAGAGATCGTAACGGTTGGAACAGCTCCTGTTAGCGAGAAACCAACAGACGCTCCTGTAAATGAAGTTCCAAACTTAAACGTTGAGGAAAAGGATGTTACTACGACGGTAGCAGAACCCTACCCAACTAAGGAAGTGGAAAGTGCAGACCTGCCTTTGGGGCAAAGGGAAGTTAGCCAAGCTGGTCAAGAGGGCGTCCGTACGATTGTGACTCGTCAGTATTTAGTAGATGGAAAAGTCGAAAATACAGAGGAAATCTCTAACACTATCACAAAAGAAGCAGTTCCTCAGATTATCAAAGTCGGTACAAAACCAATTTCTACAAATGCGGATCACGCTCCTGTGGAACCAGAAAAAGGAACTCTCGACCTCGAACCCTTACACCAATTAGTGGAAGAGGCCGATAGCATTCAGAAAACGCATCAGTATTTCAATGATACCACTGCAGATCAAGAGTCTTATAAACAGGCAGTCGCAAATGCCCAAGCTCTCTTTGAGGCATCTCATGCTAGTCAAGAACAGGTTGATTCTTTGAAAAAGGCCCTTGAAACTGCTAAGAATAATCTAGATGGCCAACCTGTTGATAAGAAAACTCTTGGTGTTGAATTTGACATGAAGGATGTGACTCAGTCTACAGTTGCTTACCAGTATGCTGATGAACAAGCCAAACTCCGCTATCGTCGTGCTCTAGATCAGGCCAAGCTCGTTTTGGACAATCCTTTCGCCAATCAAGCCTTGGTCGATCAAGTTCGGACGGATCTCGAGGCCGCTCGTCAAGCTCTGGATGGTGTCAAGAGAAAACCAACCCTCTCTCTAGTCCGTGTCGAGAAGGAAGAAGACAAACGCCAAGTTTCTCTTAGCTATCACTTGACGGATGCTACAGCTAGCTATCAATCAGCCAAAGTGCAGCTATACAAGGGTGAAACGTTAATTAAGGAAGTCGACCTTGTGGACCTCACTCAAAAATTGACGCTTGATGACTTGGACTACTATACTCCTTATACCCTCAAAACTGTCATGAAATATGACCTGGGTCAAGGGGAACAAACTAGTATAGAGGATCAACGCCTAGTTCAGCTAGATTATAAGAAGGTTGAAATCAAAGACATCGACCGCATCGAACTGTACGGTAAAGATGGTAGTCACTACCGACGTTACCTATCCCTGTCGGAAGTGCCGTCTGATTTGGACAACTACTATGTCCGCATTCAGTCAGATAAGTTCAAGGATATGCTCTTACCTGTTTCTAAGATTACAGATAAGGGCAATGCCTACTCCGTAACGGTATCAGCTAATCAGCTCGTAGAGGGAGAAGGGGACCATTATCGTCCAGATTACTCTTTTGAACTGCCCAAAACGCCTCTTAGCCAAGAAGGTGTCTATACGTCTTTCAAAGCGCTCATAGAGGCTATGAAGTCAAACCCGACTGGAAACTTCAAACTAGGAGCGGATGTTTCAGCAGATGAGGTTGAGTTAGAACATTCTGCGACAAGCTATGTTCCAGAAGAATTTTCAGGTAGTCTAACTAGCCGAGTGGATGGAAAAGATTATACCATCTACAACTTGGCAAAACCACTCTTTGCAACCTTGAAAAATGCCACCATCCAGCAACTGACCTTGAAATCGGCTGCAGTGACAGGCAAGGATTCTATAGGGACCTTGGCTAGCAACGCTCAGAATGCAACGATTACGGATGTTTCTGTAAGTGGTAGTCTATCTGGTAACAAGCATATCGGTGGACTCGTAGGAGTTGCCCAAAACACAAAACTAACCAATGTTGCCTTTAAAGGGTCCATCACCAGCACCCAAGATGGAGGGCAGGAGTACAATATTGGTGGCCTGGTCGGTAATTTCCACGGCAACCAATCACTGGCGCAGAAGAGTCAGGCAGATGTATCTATCCAAGTAACGGGTCGAAATGGAGACCAGCGTGTTGGTGGCTTGATTGGTCGCATTCAGAATGGAGCTAGATTGGAAACTTCTTATGTGACCGGTTCTATCCAAAATGCAGGTCATTCTGGCCAAGTCGGTGGAGCGATTGGATCTACTTGGAACAATGGACAGGTCCGAAATGTCTTGACCAGTGTCAAGGTTCAAAATGGTCATGCGATGACAGGAGATCCCTATCCTGAGGCTTCTGTTCGGGACTCTTATGTTCTTGAAGGTACTACAGCAAATCGAAAAGATGAACGTTTTGTCCGTTCTATTTCAGAGGCCGATGCGCAAGCCAAACGTCAGTCCTTTGGAATCACTTCAAACTTGACGGACCAGGAGCCATTGCAGCAAGCTTACCAGCATCAAACAGACTATAGTCGAGTGAGGGGAGCCCAGGAGTCCAGAAAGCAAGCCTACGAAAATGTAGAAAAACTATTACCATTCTACAACAAAGACTTCATCGTTCATACAGCCAACCAATTAGCTGAAGATGATAAACTCAACAAAGTAGCCCTGCTAGATGTGGTTCCGATGAAAGACGAGACGCTGATAACGGATGTCAACAGCCATAAGGGTGAAATCAATAGACTGATGCTGCATTATGCAGATAAGACCATCGCTTATCTTGATCTGACCTACAAGGGTGATTTTGCCAATGGCCAGATTGCAGAATATAGCATTGCTGATAAGAATTTGCTCTATACACCAGAGGCCTTTCTATCGGACTATCAGACCATTAAAGAGAATGTCTTGGATAAACTCAAAGCTGTGACTTATGACTCAACTGCAGTGCGTAAGGTACTGGGAATTGGTGAAACAGCTTCCTTAGATGATCTTTATCTAGAAAAAGCCTTTGAACAAACCAAGGCTGAACTAGGTCAGGAGCTCCTCAAGGTACTTTCAGTTGACAAGTCGATTAACACCCTAGGTTCTGCCGTAGCTGATGCGATTAGCCAAAAGATTCTGAAGAACAAAGAGGCCTTCCTGCTTGGTCTGACCTATCTCAATCGTTGGTACAATGTCAACTATGGAACGTTCAACACCAAGGACCTTAATGCCTATAAGTTTGATTTCTTTGGTAATCAAGCAGCTTCGACACTGGATACTATCATTGCTCTCGGGAACTCTGGAATGGGCAATCTTCGAGCGCAAAACAACTTCAATGCTTACCGACAATTCCTAGCCAAGGAAAAAGGCAAAGGAGACCTCTTTGCTTACTTAGAAAGTCTGCGCGAACTCTTCTTACCAAACAAAACCAACAGTGAGTGGTTCAAGGAAAATACCAAGGCTTATATCGTAGAAGCTCGTTCAAGTCTGCCAGAAATTCAGGCTAAACAGGACAATGCAGATCGTAAGAGTAAGTATACAATCAAGGTCTACGACAGACTGACTCAGGGAGATTGGGGCTTCAAGCAAATGGTTCTCCAGCTTCTGACCTTACCTGAAAGAGATGTCTATATCATCAGCAATATGTCGACCATTGCCTTTGGTAGCTTTGGAGGCTACAGGAAAGAAGGTGGCAGAGTTCTCTCAGGAGAGGAACTCCATCGACACGTTGAAAAACTTGTGGATCAATCAGCTGAATGGCAACGAAACCACTATGACATGTGGTACAACATTCTAAGTCCAAACAGGAAAGACACTCTATTCAGACGGGTGATTGTTACAGACGGTTTCTTTCTTTATAATGATAAAGGCCAGCAATATTGGGCTCCGCGTAATGATAAGACCTCTGTTGCTATGTACAATTTCTTTGGTCCTGCTGGCAAGTATCACGGAGACAATGGACTAGGAGCCTTTGCCAATGGTTATGAAGTCTTCTACGTCTATGACCAGATGCTGGGAGCTTCTGGAACCATGGTCTATACCCATGAAATGACCCACAACTCGGATGGTTCTATCTATTTTGAAGGACATGGTCGTCGTGAGGGTGAAGGACCTGAGAGCTTTGCTACAGGGATGTTAGAGTCTGTAACCAATGTTAGCGAAAAAGGTCTCGTACTTAATAGCTTCTATCAAGGAGATAAAGATTCGACCACACGTTACCATACCTATGATCCTGTTGCACGATTCTCCTCAGCAGATGCTCTTCGAGACTACATGCATGGAGTCTTTGACGTACTGAACCTTCTGGATTATGTTGAAGGGGATGTTGTTACTGGTGTTCTAACTGATCAACAGAAAATGAAATGGTACCGTAAGGCTGAAAATTATAACTTTGAAAAAACTTCTTATGGTAAACAAGCCCACGCTGATGATCGAATTGTCCCTATAACTGCCGAAGAAGCAGCCAAACTAAAATCTGTCGATGCTCTGGTTGATCATAATATCATTGGTCGTCGCGATGGTTGGGATAGAGCTAGCTTTGGACGAAATGGCTACTATGTCATCAATATGTTTGCTTCCTTCTATGCAGCTCTGGACAATCCAACTGGTGCACCTGGTGGGCTTATGTTCCGCCGTAGAGCCTACGAATTGCTAGGAGACAAGGGCTACCAACAAGGATTTGTCCCATATGTATCTGGCCAATACGCTGGCCAAGCCCTCAAAGAAGGTGATAAGACCTACTCAACTTGGAACCGTGGAGATGTCGGAGTAGTTGGAGATGATCGGATCCTTAAAAATCTCTACGGTAGTCAGTATGAATCATGGAAGGATTTGAAGAAAGCTATGCTAAATGAGCGATACAACAAGGCTCAAAACTTCCTTCGCCCTATCACTATCGAGTTTGAAGCAGGAAAACTAGATAGCAAACGACAAATTACGATTTCTTCTTATGAGGAATTGCAAGATTATATGTACTTAGCAGTACTAGCGGATGCCTCAGCTAAGAACATTGATCGTGCCTTATCAGATAGCTCTAAGAGCAGTGTCGCCCAACTCAAGTATCGTATTTTTAATGCTTATCTACGTGCCACAGACGACTTCAGACAGTCCATCTTTGAAAGATAGACACGAAAAAAGAAGATCCAAGTGATCTTCTTTTTTAGGTGAATGGCTTGCTTAGTACAAAAACGAATGAATTTACAAATAAATTGATACAGGACATATTTCTTACTCTAAATATCTGGAGAGAAATTGGAAAACATTCATCATCTAGTATACTCGTTTCGAAATTTCTTTTGTTTTTCATGAAAATATGATAAAATGATAGTTGTAAAATTTTTTTAAGGAGATTCGGATGAAAACAAAAGCACTTGCTCGCGTAAATGCGATTTTTGGTCTTATTTCAGGTATCGTCTTACTGTTGGCACCTCTTGTTATGTTTATGATAGCTGTCGGGGCTGCTGCGGCGACGGAGGACTCTGATGCAACAGTTGGTATATTGACGATTTTTTCGATTATTTTGTCATTGGTAAAAATTGCTGTCTTGGTTTTAGGAATTGTGTCTATTGTGTATTACAAGGACGATGAGCGTGTGACTCCTGCACCGTCTGTTTTGTTTATCGTGGGTGGTTCTGTTGGATTGATCCCATTCTTGGGATGGGTAGGAGGAATTCTGACAATCATTGGTGGATCCCTCTATTTTGGACTTTTGAAAAAGTTCGAGATTCAAGAATAATGACTTTTTGTTAGGAATATTTTCAAATAAGAGAAGGCGCTTAGCCTTCTTTTTTTGTCATCAACGACGGATAAATTTTACAAGATAAATAAGCTTTGACATTCGTGAAATCTAAAGCATTTATTGGAGACAAGGAAGTATTTTTATAGTATAATGGTGGATGTGAAATACCTATATCAAAATATAATACTAGTTATTTTCTTGATAGAGGTTGAAAAGTTGAGAGGATATAGAATGAAAAAGATTTTTGGAGAGAAGCAGCATCGTTTCTCCTTACGAAAATTAGCAATTGGACTTGTGTCAGCTTCGATTTCAAGCCTATTTTTTGTGTCCATTGCGAGCAGTGGGACCGTATTTGCTCAAGAAAATGCCGCTATTCACTACAAATATGTGACGGATACAGAGCTGAGTGGGCAAGAAAAGGACTTGATTGTAAAGGACATTCCTAAAATTGCGGAAGATAGTGAGAGCACCTATTATCTAGTCTACCGTATGGATGAGAAAGCTCAGCTAGGTCAGTTGCCCAATACAGGTGGGCAGAATAGCCTTACTAGCGTTTTAACTGGTGGAGCCCTAGCTTCAATTGGCCTTCTTATTTTTGTTGTATCCAAAAAGAAAGGCAAAAAGAAAGCTCTCTTGAATATGATTTTGGTAACAGGGATGGGCAGTGGTTTGGCTTCTTCAGTTCAGGCTATCGAAAATCAACTTTTGATCCAGTACAATCAGGAATACCAATTATCCCAAGGAGATAGTCTGCCTTTGCCACGTGCCTTATCAGGTTATACTTATCTAGGCTATATTAAGCAAGACAAAGAGATTAATCAGCAAGAAACTGCTGCTAGGGATCAGAAACTTGACTATACAGTTCAACCTCATTTCCAAGCCAACGAAGGTGGACAAAAGGCAGGAGATGAGCAGAAAGCTCCGTCTTCAACAAGCCCTGCAGACAAGACAATCCCTTCTCAAGATTTATCTAATCAAAAGCCGTCTGGTATTGCTAGTGTAGATCCTCAAGACGAAGTCTTGGCTGGTCGCGTGAATAAACCAGAGCTCTTATACAAAGACCAAGAGATTGTAACCAAACTAGATGTTTCAGAAGTGGTGCAGGAAAATCCAGAACTAACAGAGGGAACCATCCATGTCAAACAAGAAGGTCGTGCTGGGAAGAAGATTGAGCTTGTTCGCATTTTCACTGTTGAAAACCAAGAAATTTCTAGGGAAGTTCTCTCGACTAAGGTAGAAGAAGCCTTGCCACGTATAGTAGAAAAAGGGACTAAGAAGGCAGTTGTGCCGAGTGAAGCACCTCAGTCTGCAAAAAAGGGAAAGCCTGAGACGCAGGCTCCATTACCAGAATATACAGGCGAGCAAGCGGGAGCGGTTGTAGCCCCAGAGACAGCTGAAAAACCAGAATATACAGGCACCCAAGCAGGAGCAGTCGTTGAACCCGAGCAAGTCGCTCCACTACCTGAGTATCAGGGAACTCAAGCTGGTGCCATCGTTGAACCGGAAAAAGTTGAGCCAGAGGTTGGGGGCGTCCAGTCTGGTGCTTTGGTGGAACCAGAAACGGCTGAGAAACCATCCTATACAGGCGAGCAGTCTGGAGCAATCGTAGAGCCTGAACAGGTGCCACCGACACAAGAGTATACAGGAACTCAAGCGGGAGCGATTGTAGAACCAGAACAAGTCACCCCACTACCTGAGTATCAGGGAACTCAGGCTGGTGCTATCGTTGAACCAGAAATCCAGTCTTCCCTACCAGAGTATAAAGGTGAGCAAGCTGGAGCTATTGTTGAACCCGAACAAATTGCTCCTCTTCCAGAGTATACGGGCAATACCGAGCAAGTAAAACCGGAAACTCCGACAGAAAAACCAAAAGAAAAAGATCCAGAAAAAACACTTGAATTAAGAAACGTTTCGGATCTGGAGTTGTATAGTCAGACTAATGGTACATACAAACAACACGTTTCTTTAGATGGTGTCCCAAGTAATCCAGATACTTACTTTGTCAAGGTTAAATCTTCGTCGTTTAAAGATGTCTATCTACCAGTCGCTTCAATAACGGCTGAAACGAAAGATGGGCAGCCAGTTTATAAAATCACAGCCAAGGCTGAGAAACTCCAGCAAGAGCTAGAAAATAAATATGTCGATAATTTCACCTTCTACCTAGCTAAGAAGGCTACAGAGGAAACGACAACCTTCACTTCCTTTAGCAACCTAGTCAAAGCTATCAAGCAGAATCTCTCTGGAACTTATCATTTAGCAGCTAGTTTGAATGCCAACGAAGTGGAGTTGGGACCTGATGATAGATCCTACATCAAGGGAACCTTTACTGGTCAGTTGATCGGTGAAAAAGATGGCAAGCAGTATGCTATTTACAACTTGAAAAAACCACTGTTTGAAACCTTGAGTAGTGCCACAGTAGAAAAATTGAGTCTGAAAAATGTCTCTATTTCAGGGAAAGATGATATCGGTTCACTGGCCTATGAAGCCCAGAATGGTACAAAGATTCAGCAAGTTCACGTTGATGGTGTTCTGGCTGGTGAACGTGGTATCGGTGGTTTGCTGGCTAAGGCGGATCAATCAAGCATCACAGAGAGCAGTTTCAAGGGAAGAATTATCAACACTTATGAAACGACTGCTGCCTACAATATCGGTGGTCTGGTCGGTCATTTGACAGGAAACAAGGCTTTGCTGACGAAGTCAAAAGCGACAGTAGCCATTTCGTCCAACACAAATAGTTCAGATCAGACAGTGGGTGGTCTTGCAGGTCTAGTAGATCAGGATGCACAAATCCAAGATAGCTATGCTGAGGGCGATATTAATAATGTCAAGCACTTTGGTAGAGTCGCGGGAGTAGCAGGCTATTTGTGGGATCGAAAAACTAATGAGGAACAGCATGCTGGAAGATTGACCAATGTTCTCAGTGATGTCAATGTAACCAACGGAAATGCCATTACCGGTTACCACTATAATGGAATGAAGGTGAAGGACACATTCAGCAGCAAGGCGAACAGAGTCTACAATGTCACTATGGTCAAGGATGAGGTCGTCAGCAAGGAATCCTTTGAAGAAAGAGGGACAATGCTAGATGCTTCCCAAATCGAAAGCAAAAAAGTAGCCATCAATCCTCTCACTCTACCAACAGTGGAGCCCCTCTCAACAAGTGGCAAGAAGGACAGTGATTTTTCTAAGGTGGCCCATTATCAAGCTAAGCGCGCCTTGGCTTATAAAAACATTGAAAAATTGCTACCTTTCTACAACAAGGCAACCATCGTCAAATATGGAAATCTAGTAAAAGAAAGCAGTAGTTTATATCAAAAAGAACTCTTGTCAGCAGTCATGATGAAGGATGACCAAGTCATCACAGACATTGTTTCTAACAAAGAGACTGCAAACAAACTCTTGCTTCACTACAAGGACCATTCATCTGAGAAGATCGATCTCAAGTACCAGGCTGATTTTGCCAAATTAGCGGAATATAGTCTAGGAAATACGGGTCTTCTCTATACGCCAAACCAATTCTTGTATGACCAATCTTCTATCATCAAGCAAGTCTTACCTGACTTACAAAAGGTGGACTATCATTCAGAAGCCATCAGAAAGACGCTCGGTATTTCTCCAAACGTTAAGCAGACTGAGCTCTATCTAGAAGACCAGTTTGCCAAAACAAAACAACATCTGGAAGACAGTTTGAAAAAACTCTTGTCAGCAGATGCTGGACTTGCTGGTGATAACCCAATTACCAAGGGCTACCTTGTAGATAAAATCAAACGCAACAAGGAAGCCTTGCTACTTGGTATGGCGTATCTGGAACGTTGGTATAACTTTAGCTATGGTCAGGTGAATGTCAAAGACCTAGTTCTGTACCATCTGGACTTCTTTGGAAAGGGAAATGCTTCACCACTAGATACTCTGATTGAGTTGGGTAAATCTGGCTTTAACAATCTTCTAGCTAAGAATAATGTCGATACTTATGGTATCAGTCTTGCCAGCCAGCATGGAACGACAGATTTGTTTAGCACTTTAGAACATTACCGAAAAGTCTTTCTATCAAATACTAGCACTAATGACTGGTTTAAATCAGAGACCAAGGCTTATATCGTCGAAGAAAAATCCACTATCGAAGAGGTGAAAACAAAGCAAGGACAGGCTGGCACCAAGTATTCTATCGGTGTCTATGACCGCATCACGAGTGCCACATGGAAATACCGCAATATGGTCTTGCCTCTCCTAACCTTGCCAGAGAGATCTGTCTTTGTCATCTCGACCATGTCTAGTCTAGGATTTGGAGCTTATGATCGCTACCGCAATAGCGAGCATAGAGCAGGCAAGGCTCTTAATGACTTTGTCGAAGAAAATGCGCGTGAAACAGCCAAACGTCAGCGAGATCACTACGATTATTGGTATCGCATTTTAGATGAACAGTCACGTGAAAAACTCTATCGTACCATCTTGCTTTATGATGCTTATAAGTTTGGCGATGACACAACCTCTGGAAAAGCTACAGTGGAGGCTAAGTTTGATAGTTCCAATCCAGCCATGAAGAACTTCTTTGGCCCAGTTGGCAATAAGGTAGTACACAACCAGCATGGAGCTTACGCAACAGGGGATGGCGTCTACTATATGTCTTACCGTATGTTGGACAAGGATGGAGCCATTACTTATACCCATGAAATGACCCATGATTCCGATCAGGATATCTACCTTGGCGGCTATGGTCGAAGAAGTGGCTTGGGACCAGAGTTCTTCGCAAAAGGCTTATTGCAAGCCCCTGACCAACCAAGTGACTCAACCATTACCATCAATTCTATCTTGAGACACTCAAAATCAGATAGTACAGAGGGCTCCCGTCTGCAAGTCTTGGATCCGACAGAGAGATTCCAAAACGCAACAGATCTTCAGAACTATGTCCACAACATGTTTGATCTTATCTACATGCTGGAATACCTCGAAGGGCAATCAATCGTTAACAAACTAAATGTTTACCAGAAAATGGCGGCTCTCAGAAAAATTGAGAACAAGTATGTGAAAGATCCAGCAGATGGAAATGAGGTTTACGCCACTAACGTAGTCAAAGAATTGACAGAAGCAGAGGCTCGAAACCTGAATAGTTTTGAAAGTTTGATTGACCATAACATCTTATCAGCTCGTGAGTACCAGTCTGGCGACTATGAACGAAATGGCTACTATACGATTAAACTCTTTGCCCCAATCTTTTCAGCTCTCAGCAGTGAGAAAGGCACGCCAGGGGACCTTATGGGACGTCGGATCGCTTACGAACTTTTGGCTGCCAAAGGCTTTAAGAATGGAATGGTACCTTATATCTCAAACCAATACGAAGAAGTTGCCAAACAAAAAGGTAAAACCATCAATCTCTATGGTAAAGAACGCGGATTGGTGACAGATGAACTTGTATTGGACAAGGTGTTTGAAGGCAGGTATGCATCTTGGGCTGCCTTTAAGAAAGCCATGTATAAAGAACGTGTGGATCAGTTTGAAAACTTGAAGCAAGTGACCTTCAAAGATCCGACGCAATCATGGATGAGCAATGCCACGAAAACCATTCAAAGAGTAAAAGAATTGCAAGAACTGATGGACCAAGCTGTTTTACAGGATGCAGAAGGTACGCATTGGAGCAACTATAATCCAGAGTATGATAGTGCCGTTCATAAGTTGAAGAGAGCAATCTTTAAGGCCTATCTTGACCAAACAAACGACTTCAGAACCTCTATTTTTAAGAAATAAGGGGTGGAAAATGAAAAGGGAGGATCGACAGATCTTCTCTTTTTATGTTCGGATGTCTGAAAGCTGGCAGGCGATTTGTTTGTGACGGAGAAGGTCTTTTGTTTCTGGAGCAAATATGGTAGAATGATAGCTGCGAGAGAAGGAGGTTTTTATGGAGAGAGATAGATTGGTTCGACTCAATTGGAGACTGGGCATGGTGGCAGGAGTGACCTTGCTTTTGGGACCTGTCCTACGATTTTTGCTATCCTATACTGGGGCTCTCATCTATAAAGATCCCTCAAAGGTGCTGGTCGTCACGGTTGCCTTTTCCCTGCTCTTGACATTTTTTAAGATTTTGATGATTGCATTAGGGACCTTTATGCTAATCTATTTCGAAGAAGACCAACAACTTCGAAAGTTGCCTTCTATTTTATTTATCATTGGTGGCGTGCTGGGATTTCTTTCAGCGACCGAGTGGATAGGAGGATTTCTAATCATTAAAGGCGCTGTTTCTTTTTCTAAATTTTTGAAAGAAGTCCGTGGCCTTGTCTGATAGTCTAGTGAAACAATCCGTTTGAGGGTTGTTTTTTATTTAAAGAATTACCTGGCGAAAGAATATGTTAGCAAAATGCTTTTTTATAAGAAAACATGATGTAATACAACTTGAAAAAATAAAAGGAGAATATTATGAAATAATCTTTCATTACATCGTATTTAACATTCTATTTAAAAGCTTCCATTACTTTAGAGGGAGTCTTTATAAAAACTTCTAACCCTAATACTATTTTAAAAGTTATCCCACTGGGTTCTCAAAATAAAACAATTCCTGTTGATCAAGTTGCAAGTGTAGATAGTTCATTTCGTCTTGATTTCAAATCATTTGCTTGGGGTATCATTTTCGCTCTTATTGGCCTTTCAATGATGCAAAATTCATTTATCGGAGGATTGATATTAGCGGCTTATGATGTATTAACAGTGCTAAGCGCTTTTCAGACTCTACTAGTTTTGCATCTTACTTCTGGTGGAACACATGTTGTCAGTGTGGTAGTATTTGAAAAAGCTAATCTTGAAAATTGCAAAGAAACAATTGAAGGTCTAATTCATAATCGTTACAATGATACTAATGTAACTAAGAATACTGATTGTTTAATTGATGCTTTAAATAACAAATAATTGCAATTGTTTCTTGATTGAATATCGCGAATTAATAATATCTATATGAGAGAACACTGTTCTCTCTTTTAAGTTGATTTTAACTAGCTTTTTTGTGAAAAATTGTGTAAAATAGAATAGATAAACGAGGGCAACCTCGAAAAATAAAAGGAGAATCCATCTAATGGTAAAATTGGTTTTTGCTCGCCACGGTGAGTCTGAATGGAACAAAGCTAACCTTTTCAC
>PPYF01103021.1_pt1 | contig 19458 bp, 18 predicted proteins | sample 1559871 | NCBI WGS metagenome assembly PPYF01 (sample SAMN08240021, study PRJNA423297) | Human gut metagenome, whole genome shotgun sequencing project. | reverse complement strand
GTTTATTTCTCTGGTTTAAAATATGATTATAGTTTGCCAGATCCGTAAGATATATTTTGTCAAGCTGGCAAAGCTCCAGATCAAGAAACCGTCTTCTTTCTCCCGGCCCGTTTTTGATAATATTCAGGTCTTCCGGTGAGAAGAAAACCATATTTACCACGCCAAAAAGCTCACTGGCCTTCCTGATAGGAAGACCATTGATCGCCGCGCCCTTTGCCTTATTTTTCTTCAGATGCATATCTATCTTGTACGGCGCTCCATCCTTTTTCACAATCATACGGATATGAGACTCCTCTTCATCGAAGCGGATCATTTCTCTGTCCTTACTTCCCTTGTGGGATTTTGTTGTGCCGCACAGATAAACAGATTCCAAAATATTCGTTTTTCCCTGAGCATTGTCTCCGTAAAAGATGTTCGTCCCTTTATCCAGATTAAGCTCCAGAGAATCATAATTTCTGAAATTTTTTAATTGAACGGATTCAATATACATTCGCTCACCTGATTACTTTAATTTCATTACCGTCATAAGAAATTACGTCGCCTTCATAAACTTTCCGTCCACGGCGGACATCCACCTCACCGTTGACCTTTACCAGACCATCCGCAATCACGTATTTCGCTTCTACTCCGTCCTCCACAACTCCTGCAAGTTTCAGAGCCTGACCCAGTTTAATAAATTCATCTCTTATACAAATTTCCTGCATAATTATACACCTCTTATCTCGCCTGATTCTGGTTTATATTAACCGGAAGAATTAAATATGTGTAGTTTTCTTCGTCGTCCCTGATAAAGCATGGAGCTTTCGGGTTTACAAGGTAGATATTTATTGTTTCATCGTCAATGACCTTCAGAGCATCAATTAAAAACTTGGGATTAAATCCAATAAGAATATCTTTTCCCTCTTTATCAATATCAATATCCTCATTCATAGAACCCATAGCAGAATCAATCTTAAGTTCCATAGAATTGTCAGTGATGCTGATGATAATCGGCTTCTTATCTCCCTCTCTCACAAGAAGAGTTGCTCTGTCAATACAGTCAAGAAATTCTTTTTTGTTGATGGTAAGTTTTGTCTCATAATCGCTGGAAAGCATCTGGTCAATTCTGAAATATTCTCCCTCAATCAGTCTGGAAACTACCATAGTCTGGTCAAATTCAAACAGAATATGATTCTTGGTAAAGAAAATGCTGACCTGATCGTCCACTTCACCGGAAAGAATCTTACTGATTTCGTTTAAGGTTTTTCCGGGAACAACTACTTTACGGTCTGAATAACTGTTTTTCAGATCCATTTTACGAATGGAAATTCTGTGGCCATCCAGTGAAACAATTTTCAGACAGTTGTTTTTAATTTCAAACAGTTCACCTGTCATTAAACGGTTATTTTCATTTACAGCAATGGAGAAAATAGTCTGACGAATCATTTCCTTTAAGGTATATTGTGAGATAGTCAGTGATTCGTCTCTTTCTATAATAGGGAGATAGGCAAAATCTTCTCCTGATCTTCCGGGAATATTAAATTTCGATTTTTCACAGGTAATGGTGGCAGTAAATTTATCATCGGTCTTAATGGTTACATCACTGTCAGGAAGACGTCTGATGATTTCATAAAAAATTTTAGCATCAAGGGCAATGATACCTTTTTCTGCAATCGTACCTTCAACAATTGTTTCAATACCAAGTTCCATGTCGTTGGTTGTAAATTTAATCTGGTTTGTTGTTGCATCAATTAAGATACAGCCAAGAATTGGCATTGTTGTTTTTGATGGTACTGCTTTGAGAGATATGTTTACGCTTTTGAGTAAATTGTTTTTGTTACATATAATTTTCATTGTGTGTATAACTCCCTTTCTGGATAAAGTGGTTTGTTTATAAATAATATTTAAGAAAAAATCCGCCGTAACCGCCGTAGGGGGTGTGAATATGTGAAAAACTCCATTTGGGGCAGTAAATACAAGGGGTTCGAGTATGGATAACTTCGTGTAAAGTTGTGGTTAAAGTATGTGAATAACCTGTGTACAACCCGGAGGCGTTTTTTGTCCCCAAAAGTTATACACACTTATACACATTCTATCAACATTCTTTACACCCCGTTCATGGAAACTTATCCACATAGTTCTTTATAAGGAAGTTTAAGCCTGTGGATTAATTTTTTTCTTTAAGGTTTCAATGGTGTTTTTCAGGTTTTCGTCGCTTGCGATTTCTTTTTCTATTTTTTCAATACCATGCATAATGGTTGTATGGTCACGGTTACCCAGACTTTTTCCGATGGATTTCAGCGGAGTAGAGATGATTTCTCTGCAAAGATACATGGCAACCTGACGGGGAACTACAATTTTTGCATTACGTTTGTTTCCCAGAAGGTCGGAAACGCTTACATCAAAGTGTTCTGCGACCATGGAAATTACATATTCCGGGGTAATGACCTTCTTTTCGTCAGGTGAAATGATATCTTTCAAAGCCTGCTCTGCAAGTTCGAGAGTAACTTCTTTCTGTTCCAGCTTGGCAAAAGCCATAACCTTATTAAAAGCGCCTTCCAGTTCACGGATATTTGATTTTATGTTATTTGCAATATATTTGATAACATCTTCGCTGATATTGTAGCCGTCCATCTCTTCTTTTTTATGAAGGATTGCCATTCTTGTCTCATAATCAGGGAGGGTGATATCTGCGATCAGACCCCATTCGAATCTTGAACGGAATCGTTCTTCCAGAATTTCCATATCCTTCGGCGGTTTATCAGAGGATATGATAATCTGCTTTTTCGCGCTGTGAAGACTGTTGAACGTATGGAAAAATTCCTCCTGTGTAGATTCCTTTCCTATAACAAACTGGATGTCATCGACCAGAAGAACGTCAATATTTCTGTATTTTTCACGGAATTTTGTCATTGCTGTATTATTTCCATTTCGAATGGCTTCAATCAGCTCGTTGGTAAATTCTTCACTTGTCACATAAAGCACCCTGCTGTCTTTATCATGGTCAATGATAAAATGTGCGATGGAATGCATCAGGTGTGTTTTTCCAAGACCTGCGCCGCCGTAAATAAACAGCGGATTGTAGGCATCTCCTGGAGATTCGGCAACTGCAAGGGCAGCAGCCTGGGCAAATTTGTTATTGCTTCCTACAATAAAAGTATCGAAGGTATACTTTGGATTCAGGTGAGCTTCTTCGCAGCGGGCATCCTGGGAAAGCCCCTTGGATACTGGAATTTCCTTCTTTGGCACATCCTCAGGAAGGATGAAAACTACTTCACAGGAATCCATTCCCGTTACCTCACTGATGGTAACCTGCAGAGGAAGCTTGTATTTTTTACTGATGTAGTTCAGTCCTACCTGTTCGGAGGGAACAATGATCGTAACCACGTTTCCTTTTACCTCGTATACTTTAAGAGGCTGCAGCCAGGTAGTAAAAGAAACCTCAGATAAATCATGTTCTGTTTTGACGATCTGTAAAATCTCGTCCCATTTTTCCACAACTTTATTCATTTTTGGTTCTCCTGGTTCATTTAACTTCAATTTAATAAGTAAAAATGCATCGGAAAAAGACCGGCAGGGTCATTTTCCGGATGCAATAGGCACGTATTCTTCAAAAAGACATAAATATCCTTTTATATATTATAATAAATACCCTTTTTTATCAATGGAAATTTAGAACTATTCGACACATAAAAATTTTTTTTGAAAAAGTTATCAACATTTTCTATGTGGATTAGTGTGGATAACGGTGGATAGTACATTTTTGGTTACCATAAAACAGGATTATGCACCAGATTTCAGGAAAAATATGTGTATAAGTTTATGCACTGTCGAAAAGGGTGGAATTATAGGATTTTTTGATACTTATGTGTAAAAACTGAGGATAAAAGGTGGATATATTTGCAGATATTCCACAAGTTATCCACAAGTTATCCACAAATTGTGGATAATCTTACGTAAACCAACAGAACTGTCCACAATTCCCCGTAAACCTGCGCAGAATCTGCAAAAATTTTTACTTGACGAATCAGGGGTTTATGAATATAATTGAAATGATGTTCTAACCAGATAATTTTTATCATGTAAAAATAGATGAAGGAGGTGCTTTACCTATGAAAATGACATTTCAGCCGAAAAAAAGATCTAGAGCAAAAGTTCACGGTTTCAGAGCTCGTATGAGTACAGCCGGCGGACGTAAAGTATTAGCTGCAAGAAGATTAAAAGGAAGAAAGCAGTTATCAGCCTGAGATTAAGACCGCAGTTATGTGGTCTTTTCTTCTATGTGAAAAAAGTTTCATTTAAGTGAAAAAGGAGGATTCTATGTATAAATCAGAGTCCTTAAAGAAAAATCACGATTTTCAAAAAGTATACAGGAACGGAACATCAAAAGGAAATCGGTATCTGGTGATGTATGTACTGGGAAATCAGTACACGAAGAATCGTCTGGGAATATCTGTAAGTAAAAAAGTAGGGAATAGTGTGGTGCGCCACAGAGTCACCAGATTGATAAGAGAAAGTTATCGGTTAAATGAAATGAAATTTGGAAACAATCTGGATATCGTAGTTGTTGCGCGTCCGGCAGCGAAGGATAAGAGCTTTCAGGAAATAGAGAGCGCTTTGCTTCATCTTGCCAGTATGCATCATATCACGGAGAAAAAAGATGATGAAAAAATTTCTGATTAAGATAATTAGACTCTATCAAATTTATATATCGCCGATGAAGAGAACGAAATGTCCTTATATTCCCACATGTTCTCAATATGGTTTAGAAGCAATTGAAAAATATGGTGCGATAAAGGGCAGCCTTCTGGCAGCGTGGAGAATACTTCGGTGTAATCCATTTTCCCACGGAGGCTATGACCCTGTGCCATAAAAAAGACAGGATGAAATTCCTGAAACTTAACGAAATAAGGAACCCTCCTGTCATTTAAGATTCTAGGAGGAAAGAGATTTGGAAATGATTTTAGCAACAAAGAGCGGAACTCCGATTATTGGACAGGTCGCTTCAGTAATGGGCTGGATCATGGATGGTATTTACCGGATTCTTGATGCAATCGGCATTCACAATCTTGGTTTATGTATCATTATTTTCAGTATTATTATTTACGCTCTTATGACACCGCTGCAGATTAAACAGCAGAAATTCTCCAAGCTGAGTTCAATTATGCAGCCGGAGCTTCAGAAAATTCAGAAAAAGTATCAGGGAAAAAGAGATCAGGTTTCCATGCAGAAAATGCAGGAAGAAACACAGGCTGTTTACCAGAAATACGGTGTTTCTCCGACAGGTAGCTGTGTGCAGCTTGCAATTCAGTTTCCTATTTTGATGGCATTGTGGCAGGTAATCCAGAATATTCCGGCATATGTAGGAAGTGTTCGTGATATTTTTTCTGCAGCAGTTACCAACATCATTGGTGTAGAAGGCTACACCGGTATTCTTCAGAATTTTATTGATGCCAATAAAATGACCCGTGTACGTCTGTTTCTTGAAGGAGAGCAGGCTACAAGCAACTCTGTAATCGACTTTTTATATGCATTATCCCCTTCTCAGTGGAATGATCTTGCATCAATGGAACAGTTCTCCGGATTTTCGGATGTTCTGAATAATACAGCAGGTGAGATTTCCCATCTGCAGAATTTCTTCGGACTTAACATTGCAGATATGCCATGGAACTACATTAAGGCTGCCTTTGCAGGCGGAGCAATCCTTCTTGCAGTAGTGGCTGTACTGATTCCGTTCCTTGCATGGCTGACACAGGTGCTCAACCTTAAGCTTATGCCTCAGGCAGAATCACAGAATGGAGAGCAGAATGCAATGATGAACTCCATGAAGACTATGAACACGGTTATGCCGATCATGTCTGCAATTTTCTGTTTCACATTCCCGGTAGGTCTTGGTATTTACTGGATTGCCAGTGCGGTTGTTCGAAGCGTACAGCAGGTAATTATCAACCGTCATATGGATAAGATTAAAATTGATGATCTGATCAATGAGAATATGAAGAAGATGGAGAAGAAACGTGAAAAAGCGGGACTTCCACCTCAGAAAATCACAACTCAGGCTCATCAGAATGTAAAAAATATCAACAAGGTTGAAAAAGGCAGCAGCAATAAAGACGCAGAAACAAGAGCGAAGAAGGTAGAAGAATCTTACAAAAAAGCAGCAAATGCGAAGCCGGGAAGTATTACAGCCAGGGCAAATATGGTAAGAGACTTTGAGGAACGTAATAAGAAGAAGTAATCCTGAACGGAGGGGTTGATAATGGAGGAATATATCCAGTTTTCAGCGAAAACAAAAAGTGAAGCAATCACTAAGGCATGTATCGAACTCGGCGTATCCAGCGATCAGTTGGATATTCAGGTGGTAAGCGAGGGAAGCAATGGATTTTTCGGAATCGGAAGCAAGCCTGCAATCATCAAGGTTCGTAAGATAGAAACAGTTTCTGCAGAAGACGAAATGAAAGATATCGTTGAAACTGTGAAACTGGATTCTTTCAAAGAGGAGAAAAAACCGGAAGCGCCCAGATTTGCGCCAAAGGCTGAACCTGTAAATGTAAATAAAGAGGTCAGAGAGCCGAAAGCAGCAAAAGAAAAGCAGCCGAAGCCGGTGAAACAGTTTAAAGAGAAACCGGTAAAAGAAAGACCGGTTAAAGAAAAAATGCCGAAAGAAGTAAAAGAAGCAGTGAAAGAAAAACCTGTAAAGGTAAGCAAAGCTGTTGAGATTATTACAGACCCGGCAGAAATTAAAGAAATCGAAGAAAGAGCAGTTGTATTTCTTCGTGATGTGTTCGCTTCCATGAAACTTGGAGAAGTGGAGATTACATCAAAATATAACACAAATGACGGAAGTCTTGAAGTAGATTTCGAAGGCGAAGATATGGGAATCCTCATCGGTAAAAGAGGACAGACTCTTGATTCTCTTCAGTATCTTACAAGTCTTGTGGTAAACAAGGGAAAAGCAAATTACATCCGTGTAAAGCTTGACACAGAGGATTACCGCAGACGCCGCAAAGAGACACTGGAGAACCTTGCCCGCGGTATCGCATACAAGGTAAAGAAAACAAGAAAGCCTGTTGTACTGGAGCCAATGAATCCATATGAGAGAAGAATCATCCACTCAGCGCTTCAGGGAAATAAATTCGTGGAGACAGTCAGTGAAGGTGAAGAACCATATCGTCATGTAGTGGTGAAACTGAAAAGATATTAATTTTAAATGTCTTTGCAGGAATTAAGGCTTGAATAAATTCAAAAAAATGTTATTCTATGGTGAAAGCGAGGATAACACGTGACTGAAACGTGCCCGTTTTTATCTGGAATAGCATTTTTTTATTTTGATAAAATTTGATGAAAAATAAATTACAGCAGGATGCTTTTGGTATTCCTGAAATTGAAAAAGGAGGACGAAATGGAAACAACGATTGCTGCGATTTCAACGGCGATGAGCGCGTCAGGAATCGGAATTATCCGTATCAGCGGAGAAAATGCCATGGACGTCATATCCCGGATTTATCGTTCGAAAGGCGGAAAGAAGCAGATTAAAGAACAGCCTACTCATACGATTCATTATGGATATATTTATGATGGGGAAGAGCTGATAGATGAAGTTCTTGTTATGCTTATGTATGCTCCGCGAACTTTTACAGGCGAAGATACGGTGGAAATTGACTGTCATGGCGGTGTATTTGCAATGAAACGGGTGCTGGAAACAGTGCTGAAAAACGGCGCTGAAATTGCTGCGCCGGGAGAATTTACCAAACGTGCTTTTCTCAACGGACGGCTTGACCTCTCTCAGGCAGAGGCGGTCATGGACGTGATTCAGGCAAAAAATGAGTATGCCCTGAGAAGTTCTATGGACCAGCTTCGCGGTTCTGTTTACCGCGCGATTAAAGAAATCAGAGAAAAATTAATTTACCATATCGCATATATCGAATCAGCGTTGGACGATCCGGAACATATCAGTCTTGACGGGTATCCACAGGAGCTCCTTGAAGTTGTGGATAAAGAGCAGAAAAAAGTTAAGGAGCTGTTGAAAAGTTCGTCTGACGGAAAGATGATTCAGGAGGGAATCCAGACCGTAATTCTCGGAAAGCCAAATGCGGGCAAATCGTCTCTTTTGAACCTTTTGATTGGGGAAAATAAAGCGATCGTAACAGATATCGCAGGTACGACCAGAGATATTCTGGAAGAATATATTACCCTTCATGGCATTACCTTAAAAATTATTGATACTGCCGGAATCCGAGAGACAGAAGATGTGGTGGAAAAAATCGGCGTGAGCCGCGCCAGAGAAATGGCGCAGAAGGCAGATCTGATTCTTTATGTAGTAGATTCTTCCGCGCCTCTTGATGAAAATGATGAAGAAATCATAGGAATGCTGAGTGACAAAAAGGCAATTGTCCTTTATAATAAGACAGATTTAACACCTGCGGTAGACATCGGGGAACTTAAAAAGCGTACAGGCCATCCGGTTATTCCGATTTCCGCGAAAGAGGAAACAGGGATTTTTGAGCTGGAAGAAGAGATTAAATCCATGTTTTTCAGCGGTAATTTAAGCTTTAATGACGAGGTATATATCACGAATGCCCGCCACAAGGCAGCTCTTGAAGAAGCGGATAAAAGTCTGGAGCTTGTGAGAAACAGTATTGAGATTGGGATGCCGGAGGATTTCTTTTCCATAGACCTTATGAATGCATATGAGAGTCTTGGAACGATTGTCGGAGAGGCAGTGGGAGAGGATCTGGTAAACGAAATCTTCAGTAAATTCTGTACAGGAAAATAAGAAGGATGCTGCGGCAGCAGCTATGAAAATATAGGAGATTCAGGATGAAAAAATTAGTGGAGGATTATGATATCGTCGTTGTTGGGGCAGGACATGCAGGCTGTGAAGCTGCGCTTGCAGGAGCTCGCCTTGGGCTTAAAACGATTATGTTTACAGTAAGTGTAGACAGTATTGCCCTGATGCCATGTAACCCGAATATCGGCGGCAGCTCCAAAGGGCATCTGGTCAGAGAAATCGACGCCCTTGGAGGGGAAATGGGCAAAAATATTGATAAGACTTTTATTCAGTCAAAAATGCTCAACTGTTCCAAAGGCCCTGCTGTTCATTCTCTGCGCGCGCAGGCGGATAAGCAGGCATACAGCAATGAAATGAGAAAAACACTGGAGAATCAGGAGAATCTTACTATCAAACAGGGTGAGATTACGAAGCTTCTGGTGGAAAACGGAAAAATTTCCGGAGTAGAAACTTACTCAGGCGCAGTATATAACTGTAAGGCAGTTGTTCTCTGTACGGGAACTTATTTAAAAGCGAGATGTATTTACGGAGATGTGAGCAGTTATACAGGACCTAACGGGCTTCAGGCTGCCAACTATCTCACAGATGCCCTGAAGGAACTTGGAATTGAAATGTTCCGCTTTAAAACGGGAACTCCGGCAAGACTTGCGGGAAATACACTGGATTATTCAAAGATGGAAGAGCAGTTTGGCGATAAGAGGGTAGTGCCGTTTTCCTTTTCCACAAATCCGGAGGACGTTCAGATTGAGCAGAAATCCTGCTGGCTGACCTATACAAACGAAAAAACACATGAGATTATCCGCGATAATCTGGATCGTTCTCCTTTATATTCCGGTATGATAGAGGGAACCGGTCCACGTTATTGTCCGTCTATTGAGGACAAAGTAGTAAGATTTGCAGATAAGAACCGCCATCAGGTATTTATTGAACCTGAAGGACTTTATACGAATGAAGTTTATGTGGGAGGTATGTCAAGCTCTCTTCCTGAGGATGTTCAGGAGGAGATGTACCATTCTGTTCCGGGACTTGAAAATGCGAAAATTGTTAAAAATGCATATGCGATCGAATACGACTGCATTAATCCGAGACAGCTTTATCCTACGCTGGAATTTAAAGAAATAAAGGGACTTTTCAGCGCCGGACAGTTTAACGGAAGCTCCGGTTATGAGGAGGCTGCAGCTCAGGGACTGATAGCCGGAATCAACGCTGCAATGGAGATAAAGGGAAAGGAGCAGATGATTCTTGACCGTTCGGAGGCGTATATCGGCGTTCTGATAGACGATCTTGTAACAAAAGAAAACCATGAACCTTACCGGATGATGACCAGCCGTGCAGAGTACAGACTGCTTCTTCGTCAGGACAATGCAGATTTGCGCCTGAGAAGAAGAGGATATGAGGCAGGTCTTATCACAGAAGAGGAGTATCAGGCTCTTCTGACAAAAGAAAAGAGAATTGAAGAAGAAATTCGTCGTGTGGAGCATACCAATATCGGCGCGTCTGCAGAAGTTCAGGCATTACTGGAATCCTTCGGAAGTACGCCGCTGAAATCAGGAACCACTCTTGCAGAACTTATCCGCCGTCCTGAGCTTTCCTATGAAGCAGTTGCTCCAATAGATAAGGAGCGTCAGCAGCTTCCATGGGATGTGAAAGAACAGGTTGATATAAACATTAAATACGACGGATATATCCGCAGACAGTTAAAGCAGGTAGAACAGTTCAAAAAGCTGGAAATGAAGAAGATTCCGGAGGAGCTGGACTATGAACAGGTGGGAAGTCTCAGACTGGAAGCGCGTCAGAAACTGGAACAGTTCCGTCCTGTATCCATAGGACAGGCGTCCCGTATTTCAGGTGTGTCTCCGGCAGACATTTCCGTACTTTTGGTTTACCTTGAGCAGTATAATAAAAGGAGAAACAGTTAATGGCATATGATTTAACCATTTTGGAAAAAGGCTGCGAAGAACTTGGGATTGAATTAAGTGAGAGACAGAAAGAGCAGTATATTACTTTTTATGAGTATCTTGTTGAAAAAAACAAGGTGATGAACCTTACCGGAATTACAGAATTTGAGGAAGTGCTTACCAAGCATTTCCTTGACAGCCTTGCCTGTGTGAAGGCGATAGATGTAAAAAATATCAGAAATGTTATAGATATTGGAACAGGGGCAGGATTTCCGGGAGTTCCCCTGAAGATAGCGTTTCCCCATTTGGAGGCATGTCTTCTGGATTCGCTGAAAAAAAGAGTGAATTTTCTGGAAGAATCTTTTCGCCTTCTTCAATTTGAAAACATATCCGCCATACACGGACGTGCGGAAGAGTTTGCCAAAAATAAAACATACAGAGAAAAGTATGACCTCTGCGTATCAAGGGCAGTATCCAATCTTGCAACACTTTCCGAATACTGTCTGCCCTATGTAAAAACAGGCGGCTGCTTTATTTCCTACAAATCCGGAAAGGTACAGGAAGAAGCAGAGCAGGCAGAGAAAGCAATAAAAATTCTTGGAGGAAGGGTAAAGGATATCGTGTATTTTAACCTTCCGGATTCCGAGATTGAACGCTCTCTTGTAGTAATTGAAAAAATAAAACCAACGCCCGGCCGCTATCCGAGAAAGGCTGGTACACCATTAAAGGAACCTCTTGCATAGAGGTTCTTTTTTTGTTTGGCGGACTTGTCCGTTTTGTTCTGGAAATTGTGTTCGTATTTTCACAGTCTTCTCACGAAATTAACACATTTCTTACGCAATTTAAACACAATTTATTCATACACTTTTTATGTAAGGATGTCCTTACTTTTATCTGATTACAAATTAAGGAAACAGGAGGAGAGTAATGTGATTGAAGTAAGCAATCTGGTTAAACGCTATGGAAATCATACTGCGGTTGACCATCTTTCTTTTACCATCGAAAAAGGTAAAATTTATGGCTTTCTGGGACCGAACGGCGCAGGTAAATCAACAACCATGAATATGATAACCGGTTATATTGCGTCCACGGAGGGGACTGTAAAAATTGACGGACATGATATTCTGGAAGAGCCTGAGAAAGCAAAAAAATGTATCGGCTATCTGCCGGAACAGCCGCCTCTTTATTTCGATATGACCGTTCTGGAATATATGAGATTTGCGGCTGATCTGAAAAAAATCCCCAAAAAAGAAAAAGAATCCATGATTGAAGAGATTATGGATATGGTCAAAATTTCAGACATGAAGAACCGTCTGATTAAAAATCTGTCTAAAGGTTACAGACAGAGAGTAGGACTTGCACAGGCTATTCTGGGATATCCGGAAGTGATTATCCTTGATGAGCCAACAGTAGGTCTTGATCCAAAGCAGATTATAGAAATCAGAAATCTGATAAAAGAGCTGAAGAAAAAACATACAGTTATCTTAAGCTCGCATATTTTGTCTGAGGTAAGCGCAATTTGCGATTATGTACTGATTATATCTCATGGAAAATTAGTTGCCAGCGATACTCCGGATAATCTAAGCAGGCTGGCAGAGGGTTCAAATACTCTCGAAATGCTCGTTAAAGGAGAAAAAGAGGCAGTTTGCAGAGCTCTTCGGGAAATTCCGCAGGTACGCGAGACAGCGGCTGAAAGAAGTAAAGAGGCGGGAATCTGGGAGATTCGAGTGACAACAGATGAGCAGAGCGACATACGTGAGCAGGCGTTTTATAAAATGGCACAGATAAATGCTCCGATTCTTGAAATGAAATCCCGTAAGGTATCGCTTGAAGAGATTTTCCTGGAACTTACAGAAAATGAAAAACAGTCGGAAGAAGCTGCAGGAGAGGTTGACGACAAAGAAAATGAAATCAGCGATTCTATGCAGACAGAGAATTTTGCAGAGAGCATAAAGGAGGAAGAAGAGAATGACAGCAATTTATAAAAGAGAGCTGAGGAGTTATCTTACTTCTATGATAGGGTATTTATTTATATTTTTTATCCTTATACTTACAGGAGTATATTTTTCGGCATATCAGCTTACAGCGGCATATCCGAAATTTGAATATACTTTGAATGCAGTCACCTTTGTGTTTTTGATTGGAGTTCCGATTCTGACGATGCGTGTGCTGGCGGAAGAGAGAAAACAGAAAACAGACCAGCTTCTTTTGACGTCTCCGGTATCTGTAAGCGGAATTGTTATGGGAAAATATCTGGCGCTGGTGACTGTTTTTGCTGTTCCTATGGCGATTATGTGTACGTATCCCCTGATTATGTCTAAATTTGGGACAATATCTTATGGCGAAACATATACGGCAATCCTTGGATTCTTTCTTCTTGGCTGTGCAAATCTGGCTATTGGTGTCTTTATGTCGGCGCTCACGGAGAGTCAGATTATAGCGGCTGTACTGACGTTTGTGTTGCTGTTTGCTTTTTATGTAATGAACGGAATTTCCTCTTTCTTTTCACAGACATCCATGTCAACCTGTGTTGCCTTTGGATTTCTGATTCTGGCAGCTACAATTATCGTATATACAATGATAAAAAATGTGCTTATTACATTGATTGTTGGAATTGTAGGAGAAGGAACTCTAATTATCATGTATGTTATAAATTCTGATTTGTTTGCAGGAGGAATACAAAAAGTTTTGAATGTGTTTAATCTTAGCGGACATTTTGAGAATTTTGCGAACAGTATTTTTGACATAAAAGGAGTTGTTTATTTCCTGTCGGTGATTGCTGTTTGTATGTTCCTTACAATACAGACGATTTTGAAGAGAAGATGGAATTGAGAAGGGAGGGGATTACATTGAAAAACAAGATAAAGAAAAATGACAAGAAGAAAAAACATAACAAAATTGATTTTAAGAATGTATTTTTGAATTTTAGCAAAAAACATATAAAGAACGGTTCATACAGTGTGACAATGACGGTTTTGTTTGTTGCTGTTGTTATTGTTATAAATATGATTGCGGGAGAACTGCCGTCCAAATACACAGAACTGGATGTCAGCGGTCAAAAGTTGTACAGTATTGGGGACGAAACGAAAGAGATGCTGGCAGAATTGGAAAAAGATGTGACGATATATCAGATAGCCCAGAGTGGGGCAGAGGATGAAGTGATAACAAACCTTTTGAAAAAGTATGAAGATGAGTCAGAGCATATAAAGGTAGAGCAGAAGGATCCTGTTGTAAATCCTAAATTTGTATCAGAATATACAGGCGATAATTTGAGTGCAAACAGTTTGATTATCACCTGCGGAGAAAGAAGCAAGGTTGTGGATTACAACAATATGTATGAAAGCGATATAGATTATCAGACATATAGCTATCAGACAACAGGGTTTGACGGAGAAGGACAGATTACAAGCGCGATTGGTTATGCAACAAGTGAAAATCTTCCGGTTTTATATACACTGACAGGACATGGGGAAAAAGAAATCGGTTCAACGCTTAAAGAGGGAATTGAGAAAGCCAATATGGAAATAAAAAGTCTCAACCTTGTGTCTGAAGGGGAAATTCCGGAAGATGCAGATTGCCTTTTTATAGGAGCTCCTTCAACAGATATCTCTTCTGATGAGAAAGACGCTATTTTAAAATATTTGGAAAATGGTGGAAAAGCAATGATATTCTCTGATTACACAGAGGCGGATATGAAGAATTTCGATGAAATTCTTGCGAATTATGGGTTGGAAAGAACCGATGGAATTGTATTTGAAGGTGATTCTCAACATTATGCAATGCAGATGCCCTATTATATTTTGCCGGATATAGGAAATACAGAAGCAGTATCTGATATGGCTTCTGACGGTTATATGGTTCTTGCGCCGTTTGCCCAGGGAATTGTTAAGTCTGATGATGTGAGAAATACTGTTACGGTAAACAGCCTTCTTTCTACTTCGGAACAGGCATTTTCCAAGACGAACTTAAGCAGCGGCTCTCTTGATAAAGAGGATGGAGATACAGATGGACCGTTTGACGTGGGTGTGAGTGTTACGGAAAATATAGATGATAAAGAGACGAAGCTGGTATATTATTCTGCATCATCCCTTATTGACAGTCAGGTAAATCAGATGGTATCAGGAGGAAATGAAAAGCTTGTAATGGAATCTCTTAAATGGATGGTGGATACAGAGGAAACAGCAACTGTATCTATACCGTCTAAGAGCCTGCAGGTATCAAGCCTGACAATATCTGCCTATGATGCAAGTTTCTGGAAAATATGTGTGATGGGTCTGATTCCCGGATTCTTCCTTGTTATGGGATTTGCAGTCTGGTATAAGAGGAGAAGAGCTTAAATGAAAAATAAAACAGTAAAATTGATTCTTGCTGTAGCTGCTCTTGTTGTGTGCTGCGGCGCTTACGTGGGGGTAAAAACCTACGTAAGCCGTCAGGAAGAGCAGGAGGCACAAAATAGTGAGAAAGAGAATTCTGAAGAAACAGTGTTTGAAGCGTTGGCCGGCGATATAAAAGAGGTCAGCTTTATAATTGATAAAAATGAGGTTACATTTGAAAAGAAAGATGATATCTGGAAAAAGAAAGATGAAGAAGCGTTTCCTGTGAATCAGGCAACTCTGGATGAAGCAGTGTCGTTTCTGACGGATATTGAAAGCGACAGAGTTCTGGAAGACGCGGAAAATCTCGAACAGTATGGACTTGACGAACCGTCGAATACGATTAAAATTACGGTGAAGGATTCCGAAACAGAAGGCGATTCAGAGGAATCAGAGGAAAGTGAAACAACGCTTAGAATTGGCGATTTGAATGAGTCTTCCAATCGGTATTATGTGAGTAAGGGGGAAGACAGAAATACCGTTTATTTGGTGGATTCCAGCGTTATAGAGCCTTTTTTGAAGTCTCTTTATGAATATGCTGAGGGAGAAGATTTTCCGGCAATTGCGGATACATCGGAAATTCAAAAAATAACAGTAACCGGAGCAGAGGATTCATCCTATACACTGGAAAAAGAAGAGGATACAGGGTTCTGGTATCTGGGAGAAAACGAAAAGGCAGATTCAGCCAAAGCCAGCTCTCTTGCGGCGCCATTTGGAGGCATGGCGTATGACAGTTTCGTGGATTATGACTGTGAGGATTTGAGCGAATACGGACTGGATAAACCATATGCTCTGATTGAGGTTGATTATCTGGAAGAAGCGCCTGAGGAGACAACAGAAGAAACTACGGATGAAACTGCAGAAAACGACGATTCAAAAACAGAAACTATGGAATCGGATTCTTCGGAGGAGACGCCGGAAGCGGAAGAGGAAGCTGTAGATGAAGAAACAGAAGAAAGTACGGCTGAAGATGAAGAAATAATGGAGGCAGAAGAATCTTCCCAGAATGAAACAGAAGAGCCGGAGATGATAGAAAAACACCTTAAAATAGCAGTGGGGAACGAGACGGAAGACGGAGATAGATACGTCTGTGTTAACGATAGTAATCAGATTTATACATTATCCTCAGACACTCTGTCATCCTATCTTGATAAGACAGAAGAAGACTTCTGGGATATGGCAGTAAAAAGTGTCGCTATGACAGATTTGGAAAAAGTCGGCATTGAATATAAAAATGAGAAACATGAGGTGGATGTTTCACGTGAAACATCAGAAAATGAGGACGGTGAAACAGAAGAAGAAATCACCTACTTGCTGGATGGAAATGAAACAGAAGAAACAAACTTCACAACCTTCTACAACAAACTGAACAATATGACTGCGGAACGCAGGCTCACAGAAAAGCTTGAAAGTGAAGGAAATCCGGAAATGATCATCACATATGTAACGGCTGATGGTGAAAGCAAAGTGGAATACTATGCGTATGACACAAATTATTATGCGGTTCAGGTAGAACAGAAAACATACTTGGTAAATAAAATGACAATAAAGTCCATGTTTGAAGCCTGTGAAACCTTGCTCGGGATGACTGAAGAAGAATAAAAAGAAGTTTCGTCCTGAAAAATATTCTATATAAAATTATCTTGCCCCAAGCTTCCTGATAAGGGAGCTTGGGGCAAACTATATTATGGACTTTGATTTATCTCCGTCTGAGATTGGACTCCCACTGAGACAAATTTGTAATTAACTCACCACTTATAGAAGTGGGAGCGTAACGGAGTGAAGATGCGCAGCGATTCTAAGAAGAATGTGTCAGCTGGCGCTGACCAGAATCGCGCGCCAAGTCTCACGTGCGTTCGGTTCGAATAAGATTATTTGATGGTAATCTTAAAATTGGGAGCTATCTCATAAATCATGTGTGTTATTTCATTCTGTCATCTTCAGTTAATTCACGAATCACTCGACAGGGATTTCCAGCTGCTAAACTATATGGAGGAATATTTCTTGTTACAACACTTCCTGCACCGATTACACTTCCCTTTCCAATAGTTACACCGCCGCAGACAATAACATTAGACGCTAACCAACAGTCATTTTCTATAGTAATTGGTTTCGCATACTCCAAATTGTAATAACTGCCATCTTCTCGTTTCCTTACATTTCTTTCTTCCGGCAAAAGAGGATGCATTGGAGTTGCTAAGGTAACATTTGGTCCAATCATTACATTATCTCCAATGTGTACGGGACATACATCAAGACAAGTGAAGTTGAAATTAGTTCCACTAAACTTACCAAAATATGTATTACAACCATAGTCAAAATAAATGGGTGCTTGAAGGCTTGGTAAATTAGGGGTGTTTGGAAGTAATTCACGAAGAATGGCTAACCGTTTTTCGGGTTCATCTTCATCAATTTGGTTATATTGTCTGGCTAGTTTTCGGGCTTTCACCAGTAATTCGGTCAGCTCGGAATCAGACGGGTCATACAACATTCCAGCCAGCATTTTTTCTTTTTCGGTCATTTAATAAATCCTCCGTTGAATTTGGACTTTTTTTACTGGTATCATATCATATTTTCTGGTTTGTGTTAACTGTAAGTTGCGCATTATGGACAGGATTTTCAAAGTGTAGGGTGTTTTGCGATTTAGATTGTAAATAGCGCCAAGAGACGGAGCGATACCAATACTTATAACTGTTCTTGGCGCTATATTCTCAAAAATACAATAATGAAAGTGGCTTCTGCTTCCAAACGCAGTGAGACGTAAATTGACATCAGCGGAGAGAGTCAACTCGCTGATGTTTAATACCTGCGCTGTTTCGTGCTTTTGTACCGTTAATCGAAGAGGACTGTCCATTGTTCTCCTTTTTGGTAAGCATCAAAACACATAGAAATCTGTTCTTTGGTATTTTTTTCGAGAGCCAACTCTGGTAAGTTGGTCTGAGCAAAATAATCAAACTCTGTTGTCTCCGGGTTTTCTGCAAAAGAACCACCTGTTACGGAACATAAAACAAATATTTTACATATTCCATAAGCATACTTCGGGAGATTGTGCCGATCTCTGTCCTGTACCGCGATGATGCGTTCTGCAATTGCGTTTAATCCGGCTTCTTCTTTTACTTCTTTGACTGTGTTTTCTCCAACTGATAGATTGACATCGCACCAGCCTCCCGGAAGAGACCATTTTCCATTGCTTTCACGAACAAGAAGGATTTTTCCACAATGAAAAATAGCTGCTCGGGTATCTATCTTGGGAGTCTGGTATCCTGTTTCGTTACAAAATAAACTTTTAACTTTTTCGATGGGAGTATCTGACAGTTCGGATAAAATTTCTGCTGATATTTCTCGTATTCGTTCGTATCGTTCTTTATCGAAGACATCTTTTCCGTATGTAAGTCCTGCCTGAGCAAGACTTTGTAATTCGATACCCCACTGGAGTAAACGGCTGTTTTGGTTCATTTACATTCCCCCTTTGGAGCGTTGTCTTAAATGGATAGGGATTCCGCTTTTGAAGCGGTGAGTTATCATAGATTAGTATTCGTTGTACTAGGTGGGAGCGAAACTTCCGGCAGATAAAAATGTTGCTTAGCGCTGCAGTAAAAAATGCCAGAGTGTACTTGGATAGAATTTATCACATAATCTGAGACTTTTCAAGTTGTTGGAAATACGTAAAAGAAATTTCTGTATGATAATGCTGCGGGAGCAGTAACTGATTGTGATCTGCTCTACGTGGGAGTTTAATGAGTGATTTACTAAAACTTTTTATGATATGATAATAAAATGTTTTGATTTTAGAATGATGGAGAAGGTTTTGGATTGGGAAGTAGTGAGTGATAATAAATTAGTCTCAGTGCGATCCTATCTCCGACTGAGATAAACGCCTACGGTGAGGATTGCAGAAATGCCTTTTTATATGCGCAAATTGTTATACTTTTTGTGAAAAAATAAGCTTTATACATATAAAATGATTAAATACTAAAATTTTTATAATAAGACGTACGCGCTTGGATTTGGAGATATGAATGGTAGCAGCTATCGAGGGGGATGATGTATAATAAATAAAATATCTAAAATGAAGCCGGATAGGGAATAATGCAGCAGCGGGATTCAGTGATTAAAAAGGGGAATGCAGATAAAGGGTTGCAGAATGTGTAGGTGTGTCCGTATATCATTGAATCCAAATGTATAGAATAGAAGAAAGTTGGGGAGTGAAAAGGTGGGTTGAGGTTTTACCTGATAATTCAAGTCGAACACACGTGAAACTTGGAACACGATTCTGGTCAGTGTTAGCTGACATATTCTTCTTAGAATCGCTGCGCATCTCCGTTCCACTCCGGTTGGATTGCATGTGAAAATATTTGTATAAATACGACGAAATCTTGGGTGATTAAAATAAAACATCAATAATGTTATATAAAAC
>PPYF01546255.1_pt1 | contig 19470 bp, 14 predicted proteins | sample 1559871 | NCBI WGS metagenome assembly PPYF01 (sample SAMN08240021, study PRJNA423297) | Human gut metagenome, whole genome shotgun sequencing project. | reverse complement strand
GTCATACTCTGGGCGTTAAACGGCTGGTTTCAATCGGTAGGCGGTCCGTGCAGCGTCATAGCACTCAACCGTTGGTTTACGGAGAAAGAACGTGGCACAGTATACGGTTTCTGGAGCGCGAGCCACAACATAGGAGAGGCGCTTACCTTTATTTTCACTTCATTCATTGTCGGTGCCTTGGGATGGCAGTGGGGATTTATGAGCGCCGCATGTCTGGGAGCCATAGGGGTTGCCCTGATATTTACTTTCCTAAAACCGGCACCTCCCGAATGGAAAGCCGGATTGCCCGGCTCGACCAGCCAGCCAAAGGATTCGACTGTAAAACATAAACAGGCCGAAGTCTTAAAGAACCCGATGATATGGATGTTGGCACTCGCCAGCGCATTTATGTATATCAGCCGTTATGCCGTAAATAGCTGGGGAGTGTACTACTTCGAGATAGAAAAGAGTTACAACATCGTAACAGCCAGTACACTCGTTTCCGTCAGTTCGGTTTGCGGCATTGTAGGGACAGTATTCTCAGGCCTTATTTCCGATAAAATGTTCCGCAGTAACCGGACCATACCGGCCTGCCTGTCAAGTTTGCTTAATCTGGCAGCATTGGCATTATTCCTCTTCGGGCCACGGCAGTGCGAAATACTGGATATCATCTCGATGATATTGTTCGGTATATCTATCGGTATCCTGCTGTGTTTTCTTGGCGGACTTATGGCCATAGATATCGCTCCCAAAGAAGCCACAGGCGCGGCAGTAGGAGTTATCGGCATAGCCAGTTATGCAGCAGCCGGCTTACAGGACGTCGTCAGTGGTTTCCTGATAGAGTCGCGTAAGGCTATCGTCGATGGCAATCCTGTTTACGATTTCTCCGCCATACGTATTTTCTGGCTTTCGGCCGCACTCGTATCCTTGTTGTTCCTGCTGATTATCTGGGGAGCAAGAAAGAAACATGTATCATCGAACATTCATTACTAAATATAAAATACTACCAGTCATGAAAAGAAACTTTCAAATCCTGTTTATCCTATTATTTGTTTTGACAGGAATCATTTCTCCCGTCCGGGGAAAAAACAAAACCGGCGATTGCAACATCCGCTTCTGTACTTACAACATTCGGGGAGACCTGCCTAACGATGGCATCAACTCCTGGAAATTCCGGAAAGACTCGTTATGTAAAATAATAAATAATCACGATTTCGACATCGTATGTATGCAAGAAGTATTGGCCAACCAACTGGAAGATATAGAGCAAGCCACAGGTTATGCCTTTGTAGGAATCAGAGGACTGTACAACCCTATATTCTACAAGGCCGAACGCTTTGAACTATTGCACAACGAGATGTTCTGGCTATCCGAAACAATGGCTCCTTTCTCAAAAGGATGGGACGGAAAGTACGACCGTTACTGCACTTGGGCCAAATTCCGCGATCGCAAAAGCGGAAGAATATTCTATGTTTTCAACACCCATCTTGACCACAAAGGACGTATAGCCCAACAGGAAGGTGCGGCATTAGTCTGCCGGCAGGCAAGAAAATTTGCGGGTGATGCCCCCCTGTTTATATGCGGAGACATGAACAGCTTCGATACTACCGATGCATACAAAGAATACACTGCACATTATAAAGACTCCCGTACCATCGCTCCACATCTCTTAGGCCCGGTAGGTACAGCCCATAACTTCGGACAAGTAGAACCGGTACGAATCGACTACATCTTTGTAAATGATAAAATCAAAATACTGGATTATACAGCCGATGACGAGCATTATCCCAATGGCTTCTTCCCTTCGGACCACTATGCAGTTTTTGTCAATGCCTCTTTATAACCCAATAAGAAAAACGATATGACTTTCAGAATATATATTTTCTTTTTCATTTGCCTCGGTCTTTCGTGGATGCCGGCACAAGGCGAAAATTACGAGAACGAAATTACAATCTGTAGTTTCAATATCCGCGGTTCGAATATGGACACCGGAGTAAATGCCTGGTCGAACCGCAAGAAGATGGTAATCAGAGAATTCACCAATTACCGGTACGACATTGTATGTATGCAGGAACCGTTGGCCGACCAGGTACAAGACTTCCTGTCTATCGGGATCTATGAATGGTTAGGAGTTTCCGCACAAGGTACGGCAGACACCGATGTCTTTACCCCTATCTTCTACAATAAGAAAAAGCTGAATGTATTAGATTACGGAACGTTCTGGCTCTCTGAAACCCCGGATGTTGTCAGCAAAGGATGGGACGGGAAGTTTCCCCGCATCTGTACATGGGCTAAGTTCAGGGATATAGAGAATTGCCGCACGTTTTATGTATTCAATACCCACCTCGACCATGTAGGTACCATTGCTAAACTGGAGGGTGCCCGGCTGATTTGCAAAAAGATAAAAGAAATGACGACAGAGGAAGCCGTATTCATTACAGGAGATATGAACAGTATACCGGGAACTCCGCCTGTCAACGCCTTTCTTAGCGAATTTATCAATTCAAGGGACATCGCCACTGAGAAATCCGGCCCTGCGGGAACGGCACACAGTTATGGTAAACTGTATCCTCCCTCACAGATCGATTATATTTTTGTGAACGAATACGTATCGGTTACCCAAGCTGTAACCATCACCAAAAATTCCGATCCGGTTTATATGTCGGATCACTATCCGATAGTGATTACTGCTGACTTTTAAGAACTTATTATCAAGAAAACAATGATTGACATATTTCAGAAAGTAAAAGGCCGGCTCATCGTTTCGTGTCAGGCCGAAGAGGGTTCACCTTTTAATTCTCCCGAAGGGGTAGGGGCTTTTGCCCAATGTGCCGCCCAAGGAGGTGCCGCCGGCATTCGTTCGTGTGGCATAGAGAAAACCGACTACCTTATACGCCATAGCCGCTTGCCGGTAATCGGACTGACAAAATCTCATTTTGCAGACGGTTTTGTACGTATCACCGGTTCATTCAAGGAAGTAGAGGCACTCATGGCAATCGATACCCCGCTCATTGCCGTAGACGGTACCTTCCGTTTGCGGGAAAACGGGCTCACCGGCCCGGAATACATCCGGAAGATAAAAGAGAGATATGACGGAATAAAAATAATGTCGGACATTTCGACCGTAGACGAAGCAATAGCATGCAGAGAAGCCGGTGCCGACTGTGTTTCGACCACTCTATGCGGTTACACGCCCTATACCATGAAAGAAACTAAGCACGGTCCGTCTCTGGAGATTCTCCGCAATTGTGTCAAAGCCCTTCCCGACTGCCCTGTATTTGCCGAAGGGCGTTATAACACCCCCGTCGAAGCGGCAAGAGGAATAGAAAACGGTGCCTGGGCAGTCGTTGTAGGCTCGGCCATTACCCGCCCCCACCTCATCACACAATGGTTTTCGGAAGCTCTGCAACATGCAAATATCGTCTAAACAGTCAAAAATTCAATAAATAATAAAAACATGAATATATTTTTTGGAACGGATGGATGGCGGGCACACATCGATACAGAAATAAATGAAGAAACCGTATCGATAGCAGCTCAGGCATTTGCCGATTTTATACACCGAGATTATAAAGAAAAATCTCCCTGCGTGGCGCTGGCTTACGATACCCGCAAGAATTCACAATTATTTGCCACTACATTTGCCGAAGTATTATCAGGCAATCGAATACAGGTATTATTATCCGACCGGATCGCCCCGACACCCGTATTATCTTATGCCACCTTACACCTTAATTGCTGTGCCGGCGTAATGATTACCGCTTCACACAATCCGCCTTCATACAATGGCATTAAATTCAAATCGCGGTTGGGAGGTCCGTTCTGCTCGGACGACACACGGAAAGTAGAGCAATATTTATATGCATCTCCAGTGGTACGGTCTACCACGCATATACATAAAATGAATTTCATACCTGCCTATGTAGAACACATCGAAAAACGGATCGATTTTGAGATAATCAGAAAAGCAGCACTGAGTATATTAATAGACAGTATGGGCGGGGCAGGTCTTACACTCATTCAAGAGATACTACACAGCCACAACTGCCTTGCCCGAAGTATCTGTTCCGAAGCTTCCGAAACTTTTCACGGACGCTTGGCCGAACCTATCGAAAAGAACCTATTACCCCTAAAAGAAGCATTGAAAGAAGGTAATTTCGCTTTGGGTGTAGCAACTGACGGAGATGCCGACAGGGTAGGGGTATGTCTCGACACCGGAGAGTGGCTATCAGCACAAAACACCATATTACTGCTGGTGGACTATTTAAAACGGGTAAGACAGATTCCGGGCGGTATTGTGAAGACCTCCTCCGTGTCCGACAAGATACGCAGTGTTTTCGAATCTCCCCAAACGCCGGTATATGAAGTTCAAGTCGGGTTCAAATACATCGCCGACCTAATGACCACCCATCCCATTGCCTTTGGCGGCGAAGAAAGCGGTGGTTTCGGCTATGGCATGCATATACCCGAACGGGACGGTATATTTTCTTCGCTTCTTCTCCTCGAAATGCTCGCTGCATCGTCTTACCGTAAAATCTCCGATTATCTGAAAGACCGGCAGCAAGCTATGGGACCTATCTATTATGACCGTATCGACATGAGTTACGGACAATCGGATAAAAATGAACTATTACCTTGGTTATATGAAAATCAACCTCTTGAAGTGGCAGGATTCTCCATTCGGGAAGTAAAATCATATTTAAGCAGCCGGGGTGTCGTAAACGGGCTTAAATTTATTTTTAAAGGAGATTGCCGATGGTTGTTGATCCGCAGTTCGGAAACGGAAGATATGATCCGCTTCTATGCAGAGGGACAGACCGGTGAAGAGGTATCGGGCCTGCTCCGGCAAGGACAAAATCTGCTTCTTCAGGTATCCGGCAATATCATTCATTCAAAAAGACATAAAGCATGAAAAAAATATTCATCTTATCCATTCTGGTTTTCTTTACCATTGGTGCACAGGCAACGAAAGGAAACAAAGATCTCATAACAATTCAAATCACACCCGATCATTATGATTGGAATTATAAGATAGGCGAACCGGCGCATTTCACCATTTCGTTGTTCCGCGATCAACAGAAGCTGAACAATATAAAGATAGAATATGCAGTAGGACCGGAGAAAATGGTGCCAATACAAAAAGATTCTGTTTTACTCAAGAACGGCTCCGTCACAATAAAATCTCCGGGTATGCAACAGCCCGGATTCCTGTCGTGTGAAGTCAGGGCTACGGTAGACGGATTTTCTTATCGCAATCTCATCAACATCGCGTACGATTGCGAACAGATACGGCCTACCACTTTGCTACCCGAAGATTTCCGTTCATTCTGGGACGATCAGATCTGCCGTATGAGAGAATATCCCATGAAATCAGAAATGACCTTCATGCCGGAAGAGAGTGACGCCGATGTAAAAGTATACCGTGTAAAAGTTACCCACTATATCCGTGGAAATTACCTATACGGAATATTATGCATTCCCAATAAAGAGGGACGTTTCCCCGCAGTTTTACGCCTGCCGGGAGCCGGTGTGGCAAAACATACCGGTGATAAAGAACTGGCACGCCTGGGAGTCATCACCTTCCGGATCGGAATTCATGGTATTCCTCTGGATTTAAAGGCGGAGGCATACGGCAGTCTACAATTCGGAGCGTTGAAGGATTATATGTATCATCGCATGAACGACCGCGAAAACTACTATTACAACCGGGTGTTTCTCGGTTGCATACGGGCAAACGATTTTCTCACTGCACTCCCACAGTATGACGGAAAGAATCTGGCCGCCTACGGCGGTAGCCAGGGAGGAGCTTTAACTTTAGTGACAGCCGCCCTCGACTCCAGAGTGAAGTATCTGGCAGCTTTCTATCCCGCCCTCTGTGACATAGGCGGATATGCCCACAACCGGGCAGGCGGCTGGTTTGGTGTAAAAGAACTCACACCCGAGGAAACGAAAGTACTGGCATACTACGATGTGGTCAATTTCGCACGTTACATCCGTATCCCCGGATTCTACTCTTGGGGATACAGTGACGAAACCTGCCCACCCACCTCTTTTTACAGTGCATACAACATCATAAAAGCACCCAAAGAACTCTATCTGTTGAAAGAAACCGGACATTGGCGTTATCCGGAACAGAATATAAAAGTCAATCAATGGCTGATAGATAAACTGACCGGAAAATAAGAGTCACAATCCGGATGGGTACAACCGGAAATGGAACCTGCTACGTCTTTTCTTCATCCGAAGGAATTAAAATTTGATGAAACAGTTGGTATTCACTTCGTTTTTACCCCCTTCACCGCATTCACCTTTTTCCATCAAATCCCTTATTCATAGGATATACAGGGTGAAAGACAGAAGGAGAACACGAACTGGAAAACCGATAATTGCAGCCCGGATGCCCACTATCTCTGGGGATCGTCCTCACAGGCAGTGAAAACAATGCATAATATATACAAGAACTGTCTTCAAGGAACTTTTGCACAGTGCATAATTGCCGGAAGTGCCCTTCACCTTATGCATCCGATAAATAAGGGATTTAATGGAAAAAGGTGAAGGGGGTGAAGGGGGTAAAAACAAAGTGAAATCCGGTTATTTATACCGGATTTCAATAACAAAGCAGTCGGTCGTAATAATAATATTTCAAGACAAGCAACCTCTCTCCATAATAACAGCGTAACCAGTTAGTTCATGGATATATTAACCCATCAGCCAATTATTTTATTAACTTATAAATCTGATTTCCCGCCAGCAAAAACGCTCCCACACCGTATACCTCGGTCATATCACGTGTCACTTTTTTAGGATCAGCCCCGATAGGTTGTACATATCCCAACTTTCCATCCGTCTCAACAGCAGAGACCAAAGCTTTCCATCCTTTCTCCACGACAGGCAGATAGATATCCTTGTCGAGCAAGCCTTCATTTATCCCATAAGCCAGTGCATATACGATGAATCCGGTAGCACTGGTTTCCGGTGACGGGTAAGATGCCGGATCGAGCATACTGGCATGCCAGAAACCATCGGGACTCTGCAACTTCGCCGCACGTTCGGAAAGAGTAACGAACAGATCTTCATAAAATTTCCGGTTCTTGTCTTTCTTCGGAAAATCCTGAAGCATTTCCGCCAATCCTCCAAGTACCCAGCCGTTGCCACGCCCCCAGAATACTTTCGCACCATTGGCCTCCTTTTGGGTAAGATAACGGGAATCGCGATAAAACAGGCATTCGTCTTTATCAAACAGAAGATCATAAGTGGCCTTATACTCCTTATTTATGAATTTGATAAATCTCTTATCTCCTGTCAGCACATAAAGCTTCACATATACGGGAGGTGCCATATAAAGTGCATCGCACCAAGTCCAGCGCTCCAGCGTCTCGCGCTTTTTATAATCCAGTTCCATCGGCCCGTCGGAAGGATGGTTAACGACCCATTCTGCACGTGCCTGTGTAGGATACAACATATTCCTATCTTTATATTTACAATATAAATCGACAAAGACCTGCCCTACAGCTATGTCATCAGCGTGATACATCCGCCCCATATACAATGCGGCATTGGTCCAGTCGAGCGGTCCGTGTTTTACATCTTTCTGGTGTGCAATCTGCCAATCGGCCACTTTCTTCATTACTTCTTTTACTTCTGACTTTTGAAACGGCAACTGCCCCGACATCGATAACGAGACCAACAAGGAGACGATAGAAAGGAAAAATCTGTTCATAGTAGTATCATTTTAGTGTTTTCAGGACAAAGGTAAACCTTTCCGGTATTTATGCAGGAATTTTCGTATAAAAATTCCTGCACCGGCAGATTTATGCCATTACCTCTTCGCCTTTTAGTGTAGCCGAACTGGACTCGGTAATTTTCACATTTACAAAGTCACCGATTTTATGCGTCCCTCGGTCGAACACCACCACACGATTCTGCTCCGTACGCCCAAAGAGCTGCTCGCGCGAACGTTTGGAAACGCCCTCTACCAACACCTCGTAAGTCTTCCCGATGCAACGTGCATTCGATTCGGCCGACAAACGGTTCTGCAAAGCGATAATCTCGTTGAGGCGGCGTATTTTTACCTCTTCAGGCACATTGTCTTCAAGATGCTTGGAAGCATATGTGCCGGGACGTTCGGAATATTTAAACATAAAAGCGGCATCATAACCACAAATTTCCATCAGAGAGAGAGACTCCTGATGATCTTCTTCCGTCTCCGAATGGAAACCGGAGAAAATATCGGTAGTCAACCCACAATCTGGAATTATACGTTTGATGGCATCCACGCGTTCCAGATACCACTCACGATTATACTTACGGTTCATCAGTTTCAAAATACGCGAACTTCCGCTCTGTACCGGCAGATGAATATGTTTGCAAACGTTAGGCATCTGTGCAATAACCTCCAGGGTTTCGTCACTCATATCCTTGGGATGCGAAGTCGTGAAACGGATTCTCACGCCCGGCGCCGCTTCGGCCACAATACGCAGGAGCATTGGAAAAGTAACCACTTCACCGTCCTGCTTTTCAAAACGATAAGAGTTTACATTTTGCCCTAAAAGGGTAATTTCCTTATAACCTTTTGTTACCAAATCCGCCACTTCATTGAGAATGCTTTCGACATCACGGCTACGCTCGCGGCCACGGGTATAAGGCACAATACAGTAGGTACAGAAATTATTGCAACCACGCATAATAGAAACGAAACCGGAAATATGATTCCCGCAAATACGCGAAGGAATCACATCACGATACGTCTCGGTAGTAGACAAATCTACATTAATGGCTTTCTCGCCGGCTTCCACCGAAGCCACCAGTTCAGGCAGAGTCAGATAGGCATCCGGTCCCACCACCAAATCGACATGATGATGCTCGATCAGATCGTCTTTCACACGTTCTGCCATGCAACCCAATACCCCAACAATCAGATTCTTCTTCTTTTTTTTCAATGAGTGGAAGAATTCCAGACGGTTCAAAATCTTCTGCTCCGCATTATCGCGGATAGAGCAAGTATTCATAAACACCGCATCCGCTTCATCCAATGATCCGGCCACACCATATCCCGCCATCTGCATCACAGAAGCAATTACTTCACTGTCGGCCACGTTCATCTGGCAACCATACGTTTCAATAAACAACTTTTTGTTGTCATCGGCAGTTGCGGATTTAAAGTCCGCTCCCGTTAACTCGTTCATAATTTTATAATTTAAATTTTCCTTGCAAAGATACAGCTTCACACCCAATAAAGAAACATTAGATTTTTTCATAGTTAAGGTTTAGGTTAAAAAAATTAAGGGGAGCTGTGAAGCTGCCCTTTTTTCATGCTAAAATGTTAGCTCTAATCAGATTAAATAACTACCTTTGGCGAACTATAATCCTAAAAAACGGACAACAATCCAAAAAGACAATGGAAGATGTAATGCAATTTCTCTTGGTGGCAGGCATTCTTGCTTTTGGAATTTTCAGACAGTTCAATAAAGAAAAAAACAAAAAGTCTGAAAAAGGAAATTCCATGCCTGCTCCGGAATACGAATATGAACCCGAATTCGAAGAACCTGTAATTATTGAAAAAACTTACGAGCAAGTAACAGCCTCCCCGAAACCACCCGTTTTTCAAGAAGGCACAAGAAATACCTATGCTCCTCCGTCACCACCCAAAACAAACAAAAAAGCGGAAACTTGCAAAAATGATTTTTCCATTCGTTCGGCAGAAGAGGCAAGGCGTGCCATCATCTGGTCGGAAATACTTCGAAGAAAATATTAATATAGATATTCTAACACGAAAAATATACGATTTTTATGGCACTTAATTTTATCTCGGCAGCAGAAGCTGCAAGCCTGGTTAAACATGGCTACAACATCGGCCTGAGCGGGTTTACTCCTGCAGGAACGGCCAAAGCCGTTACGGCGGAAATTGCAAAAATAGCAGAAGCGGAACATGCAAAAGGAAACCCTTACCAGATAGGTATTTTTACAGGTGCTTCTACCGGCGATTCTTGCGACGGTGTGCTGTCACGCGCTAAAGCAATTCGTTATCGCGCTCCATACACCACCAATTCCGATTTCCGCAAGGCTGTGAACAATGGCGAAATAGCTTACAATGACATCCATTTGTCACAAATGGCACAAGAAGTTCGTTACGGCTTCATGGGGAAGGTAAATGTTGCCATCATCGAAGCCTGTGAAGTGACTCCGGACGGAAAAATTTATCTGACTGCTGCCGGTGGCATTGCTCCTACCGTTTGTCGTCTGGCAGATAAAATCATCGTGGAGCTGAACAGCGCCCACAGCAAAAACATGATGGGAATGCACGATGTATACGAACCGCTCGATCCCCCTTATCGCCGCGAAATACCGATCTATAAACCCAGTGACCGAATCGGTACACCTTATATACAAGTAGACCCGAAGAAGATTATCGGCGTAGTGGAAACAAACTGGCCGGACGAAGCCCGTTCTTTTGCCGAAGCAGACCCGTTGACAGATAAAATCGGTCAGAACGTAGCCGATTTCTTAGCTGCCGACATGAAGCGTGGCATCATTCCATCTACTTTCCTTCCGTTGCAATCGGGGGTAGGCAATATAGCCAATGCAGTATTGGGAGCCCTCGGACGTGACAAAACGATTCCGGCTTTCGAAATGTACACCGAAGTGATTCAGAATTCCGTTATCGGATTGATCCGCGACGGTCGTGTTAAATTTGGTAGCGCCTGCTCGCTGACCGTTACCAATGACTGCCTGCAAGGTATCTATGATGATATGGATTTCTTCCGGGACAAGCTGGTTCTCCGCCCTTCAGAAATATCCAACAGTCCGGAAGTCGTTCGCCGCTTGGGTATCATTTCCATTAATACAGCTATCGAAACCGATATCTACGGCAATGTCAACTCTACCCACATCGGTGGTACAAAGATGATGAACGGTATAGGCGGTTCGGGAGATTTCACCCGCAATGCTTATATATCCATTTTCACCTGTCCGTCTGTTGCCAAAGAAGGCAAGATCAGTGCCATTGTTCCGATGGTATCTCATCTCGACCATAGTGAGCACTCTGTGAATATCGTTATCACCGAACAAGGAGTAGCCGACCTGCGTGGCAAGAGCCCGAAAGAGCGTGCGCAAGCTATTATTGAAAACTGTGCTCATCCGGACTACAAACAAATTCTTTGGGATTATCTCAAATTGGCAGGCAACAAGGCACAGACTCCTCATTGTATTCAAGCATCGTTGGGTATGCATGCCGAACTATCTAAAAGTGGTGACATGAGAAACATAAATTGGGCAGAGTACACTAAATAACAGCGCCCGTTCAATAACATCATTTAAGAAACAACGACATAAATTCAAAGTTATAACAAGACGAATTTATGCCGTTGTTTTATTTTATATACTCCCCCTTCCCAATACATCTTCAATAATTCTTATTAGCGAAGTGACATTATAGGGCTATTTAATAAAATATTTAATTAAATGCTTGCATTATTATAATTTTATTATTTTATTTGTTCCCACATTAGATACATTATTAGCTAATTAATGATTTTAGCCCCTTGTTTGCCAAGGGTAATCCGGAAAAGCACATAGACACGTGTCCGGCTACTACTCCTTATTAGGAATACAGACAATTCCCGATAACCAAGATAAATAGCAGAATCCAAATAGAAAAACCAGAGAATATGAAAAGCAACAATCGTAGAGAATTTCTGAAGAAATCAGCATTGGCAAGTGCTGCCGCCATTACGTTACCGTCATGGTTGTCTTCCTGCAACTCCAAAAGAGAAGAAACGCCAACTGATGAAATCCGGAGCAGACTCATTGTCCCCAAAAACAATGCATTAAAAATAACCGGCACTTTCCTGGACGAGATATCCCATGACATCCCCCACCAAAATTGGGGAGAAAAAGAATGGGATGCTGACTTCCGGCATATGAAAGCAATTGGTATAGACACCGTCATCATGATCCGATCAGGATATCGTAAATTTATCACCTATCCCTCCGAATATCTGATCGGGCAAGGGTGCTACAAACCTTCAGTCGATCTATTGGATATGTATCTGAGACTGGCAGATAAATATGGCATGAAATTTTATTTCGGCCTGTATGACTCCGGAAAATATTGGGACACGAACGACCTTACCTGGGAAATAGAACACAACAAACATGTAATCGATGAGGTATGGAAAAACTATGGAGAGAAATACAAAAGCTTTCAAGGATGGTATATCAGTACGGAAATCAGCCGAAAGACCAAAGGGGCAATCGGAACATTTCATGCATTAGGAAAACAATGCAAAGATATATCGAATGGATTACCTACATTCATATCTCCATGGATCGATGGGAAAAAAGCCGTGCAGGCATCCAGCTCGATACTGACCAAGAAAGAATATGTTTCGGTAAAGGAACATGAAGAAGAGTGGGATGAAATTTTTGCCGGAATCAGTGACGTAGTAGACGCCTGCGCCTTCCAAGACGGTCAGATAGACTATAATGAACTCGACGCTTTCTTTGAAGTCAACAAAAGGCTGGCCGATAAATACGGGCTGAAATGCTGGACCAATGCCGAATCTTTCGACCGGGATATGCCGATCAAATTCTTCCCGATCAAATTCGACAAGTTACGGCTCAAGCTCGAAGCCGCCCAAAGAACCGGATACGATAAAGCCATCACATTCGAATTTTCTCATTTTATGAGTCCGCAATCAGCCTATCTTCAGGCAGGCCATCTGTACAACCGCTATAAAGAATATTTTGATATTAAATAATATACGGAAATGAACGAATCAAAAACAAATATAGGATATATCCTATTTCTATCGATTGTAGCCGCCTTGGGAGGTTTCCTATTCGGATACGATACAGCGGTTATTTCGGGAACCATTGCACAAGTATCCCAACAGTTCGGATTAACCACCCTGCAAGAAGGATGGTATGTCGGTTGTGCATTGGTAGGTTCCATCGGGGGAGTTGCCTGCGCAGGAGTCCTTAGTGATAAAGCCGGCCGAAAGAATACCATGATCCTCTCGGCTATCCTGTTTTCCGCCTCTGCCATAGGATGCGCTTTATCAGCATCTTTTAACGAGTTGGTTGTATACCGTATCATCGGAGGAATCGGCATTGGGATCGTTTCCATTATTTCTCCGCTATATATATCCGAAGTATCGATTGCCCAGTATCGTGGACGATTGGTATCGCTATATCAATTAGCTATCACTGTCGGCTTTTTAGGTGCATACCTGGCCAATTACCAATTGATGTTGGGGGCAGAATCCGCCGCCCAGTCCGGTTATCCATGGATCGTTAAGATATTCTCAGATGAAATATGGAGAGGTATGTTAGGGCTCGAAACTGTTCCGGCATTACTCTTCTTCCTGATCATTTTCTTTATTCCCGAAAGTCCGCGCTGGCTGGTTCTTCGAAATAAGGACGTCGTAGCCGGTCGCATTCTGCAACGAATTTATGGCAGCAAGAATGAATCCGAAATACAGATAAATGCCATCCGCCAGGTCATCGGTAAAGAATCGAAATCAGAATGGGCCATGCTATTACAACCCGGCATACTCAAAGCTGTAATGATCGGAGTAGCCATCGCCATTTTAGGACAATTCATGGGAGTGAACGCAGTACTTTATTACGGACCGTCCATTTTCGAAAAAAGCGGTTTATCCAACGGCGATTCCCTTTTTTATCAGGTATTGGTAGGAACGGTTAATATGCTCACCACTGTATTAGCTCTGGTAATCATTGATAAAGTAGGGCGAAAAAAGCTGGTATATTACGGTGTATCGGGCATGATACTCTCGCTGATACTCATCGCATTCTATTTTATCAAAGGGGCAGAATTAGGAATACCGAGTATTGCATTACTTGTCTTCTTCTTAAGTTATATTTTCTGCTGCGCCATATCGATATGCGCAGTCATCTGGGTACTCCTTTCCGAAATGTATCCGATCAAAGTCCGGGGCCTGGCTATGTCCATTGCCGGCTTCTCACTCTGGATCGGAACATACCTTATCGGACAATTAACCCCTTGGATGTTGCAGACAATCACTCCGGCCGGTACTTTCCTGATTTTCGCAGGTATGTGCATCCCCTACATGCTGATTATATGGAAACTGGTTCCGGAAACAACCGGAAAAAGCCTTGAAGAAATCGAGAAGAATTGGATCAAGTAATCATCGGTCAACGGATGGAAGGTATATCGATAAATTATTGTTCACGTATGTATTCAAGCTCTGCGACAATAGGAAGATGATCGGACAACAGCGACTGAACAGCTTGAGTTCTTATCAGCCTCCACCCCTTTTTAGGACGGGCGTAGATGTAATCAAGCTTCACTTCCGGATTCCAGGCAGGAAAAGTCGGAGCCGAGTCAGTAGCGTCAAACCAATTACGGGTCATTATATTCTTTATGACCCCGGAGTTGGGTTCCGCATTAAAATCTCCACCGATAATCACAGGATAAGGGGAACTTTTAAAATGATCGGTAATGCATTCTGCCTGCAATTCACGAGTCTTTTCATCCGTTACATCCAAATGGGTGGCTGCAAAGCAGATGGTATCTTTTTTCCCTACTTCGAACAGAGCTTCAAGAAGGACACGGGGTTCAATCTCCGGACGAGGATTGGGTAAAGCTATTTTAGTAACGTTTATATAAGGATATTTGGAAAGTATTCCTATTCCATAATAACCATTACTGAAATGAATGGTTTTCCCGTAAAGACCGAACATATTGGTTTTTCCCGCCAATTCGGAAAGCATGTCTTTGCCGTTCTGATGGGGAGCAAGTGACCGCTGAGTATTTACATCTACCTCCTCAAGCGCCACAAAGTCAGGGTGAAAAGCTTTAATATGTTCAGCCAATTGATCGATAGTTGCAAGTTCTCCGAATCTCAAGTTATAAGTCATGACTTTAAGTCTTAATGTATCTTGAGCATTTAGGTCTAAAGTAAATAAGAGAATAAAAATAAGAAATAAGTTTTTCATGGTACAATCTGTTTAGGCAACAAATATATCATTTATATTTTTTTTCAGTGACAAATATTGCGGTTTATTAACAAGAAAGAAAATATGAGCGGATAAACAGGCAATCACACTTTATGACAACCGGCCATATTGAAGATTAATACAATTTTAAAACTGCCGAAAAGTAAAAGTTAAAAAGAAAGAGAGAGCAAACAAAATCCGTTAACCCACTTGACTGTAACCGAAATAAATGGTATATTTGAAATATACAAAAGCAGAGGATAACCACACATCAATTTTTTCATGAGTAAACTGTATAATATAAACTCCTTCATTTCCGGTGATATGAAAGCCTTTGAATCACTATATAAAGCTTATGCAGGAAAGGTTTTCAATTATATAAATTCTTTTATATATGATCCGGATTTGGCAAAAGACATTACCCAGAACACATTCCTTCAATTATGGGAAGTGCGGTCACAACTTGACCCGAACGGTAATATCGAAGGATACATATATTCCATTTCCCGGAATCTGCTGTTCCGCGAAATACGCCGTTTAAATATCCTTAGGAATTATACCGATCGAATAAAGGAAGAGATAAAAGAAGCAGAAGAACCACAAATAGAAGAAAATCTTTCACGTGACATGATAGAACAACAAATTCTCGCATTATTGGCAGAACTTCCGGAAGCACGCCGCAGGATATTCTTGATGAGATGGAGTAATGGATTGTCCAACAAGGAAATAGCACAGAAGTTATCTATTTCCGAGAAGACGGTCTCTACCCAAATACATCGTACCATCCATTTCTTAAAATCCAAAATAGGCCCTATATTTATGGTCTTTTTAATCATTACTTCAACTAAATTCTAAAATATTTCATTTTCTTGTAATCCTTTTATGGGTGCTGTGGATATATATTATAAATAACAACAGAAAATGAATATAGAACGCATAAAACATTTAGTCACCAATCTGCTCACAGGCTCTTCCTCTACATCGGAACGCACCGAACTTGCCAGGTGGATAAATTCGGAAGATGCCGAACAAACCAGCAGGGAAGCATGGAAAAATGCCTCTGAGAAGATTGACGCTTCTCTCGAAGACGAGATGTGGAATGAAATACGGTCGAAGATAGAAGAAGCAACGCCTCAACCGGCCCCAACACTTACTATCCGACACAGGTCTTATTCTATTTCGAGAATTGCCGCTTCAATTGCCGTTATTCTATATTCAGCTTTTGCTTCCTATCTGCTATACGATCATTTCACAGGACACAAGGATAAGATAGAAAGCAATATCTATACTTTCGAAGTAGAACCGGGACAAAAAGGAAGCATGCGTCTGGCAGACGGTACCATAGTACACTTGAATTCCGCATCGAAAATATCATTTGCAGGTAATTACAATTCCGAAGAACGAGTAGTAACGCTCAATGGTGAAGCCTATTTCGAAGTCGCTAAAAATCCGGATAAAAGATTCGTCGTAACATGCAACGGAGTGGAGATAGAAGCCTTAGGCACTGAATTCAATGTGAAAGCATATCCGGCCGACAGTGTTATCACTACGACTCTTGCCAAAGGGAAAGTGAAAGTTTTCAATAATGAACAAAGCGTAACGCTGCTTCCCAACGGAGTTGCCACTTACCATATGAAACAACAGACCATCCAATCATCAACAGTAGATGACATATCGGTTGCCAACTATTGGAGAACAGGACAACTTGTTTTCGAAGCCGAACCCCTATCTTCCATCGCCCGGACGATGGAAAGAATGTATAATGTAAAAATCTGCATTGACGACACCAAATTAAAAAACATGAAATTCACGGGAACAATCCAGAACAACTCATTAAACAATGTCCTGTATATAATGAGCCTGAGTTACCCGCTTACATATACAATGACCGACTCTGTCATAACCGTATCATCTCATAAAAATAAAATAACAATTGTAGACCAGAAAAAATCAAATTAGAAACAACAAAAACCTATGAAGAACTATCATTTAAAGATGCTCATATCGTCATGTGTGCTTGGGCTGCTATTGACTATAGCCCACCCGGCAAACGCACAGCATTCGGTTAATATTACGAACAAGACGATCGCTCAGGCAATCAAAGTCATTGAAGGAAATACCGGTTATAAGTTCTTTTACGCAGAGAACCTACCGGATTTCAACAAGAAAGTAAATTTTAAAATAGACAACAAATCTATTGAAACGATTCTTACCAGTCTCCTCAAAGACACGGAGATTGCATATGTTATCAAAAGTCCGAAACAAATCATCCTGTCGAAAAAAACATCTCAAATATCCGATCCGAAAGCGACATCCGGAACTTTTACAATCAGAGGACAAGTGAAAGGAAGTGACGGAGAACCGTTGATAGGCGCCTCTATCATATCGACCAACAACATAGGAACCATTACAGACTTAGACGGTAACTATGAATTGCAACTAACCCAACCCACCACATTGACGTATACGTATATAGGCTATACGCCGATAAAGGTAAAGGTCAGCAAATCCGAAACAAAGAATATAACCTTGGAAAGTTCCGATGTCATTCTTGACGATGTAGTAGTAGTGGGTTACGGTACACAAAAAAAAATAAACCTTACAGGATCCGTACAGAGCATAAATAGTGAAGACATCCTCAGACGTAATGTATCCACCGGTTCCGCCGCTCTACAAGGTGTTATTCCGGGACTTACCGCGATTCAGTCGTCCGGACAGCCGGGAGCAGACAATGCCTCTATCAAGATCAGAGGATTAGGATCTCTCAATTCGGCAACCTCTCCATTGGTATTAATCGATGGAGTGGAGGGGGACATGAACCGTATCGACTTAAACTCTGTAGAATCGATCACAGTACTAAAGGATGCAGCTTCTGCCTCTATCTATGGTTCACGAGCTTCAAACGGAGTGATACTTATTACTACCAAACGAGGCTCTGAGGGAAAAGTGAAACTGACATTCAACGGTTATGCCGGATTCAATACACCAACAACCCTGCCTACTCCTACAAGTGCCATAGAATATATGCAGGCAGTAGACGTGGCACGTGCCAACGCAGACCAAGCTCCGTTATACACCCAAACCATCGACATATACCAAAACGGCGGAGTAGATAATATCAATTATTACGACACAGACTGGCGTAACGAGGTGATTAAAGAATCAGCATTGATTCAGAACTACTCGCTCAGCATCAGTGGAGGAAATGATATAACCAAACTTTTCGCCACAGCCGGTTACTATGCACAGGACGGATTGATTGATAATAACAAATTTACACGGACCTCCTTACGTGTCAACACCGATACAAAAGTAAACAAGTGGATGAAGCTCGGAGTAGACATAGGAATACGGCAGTCAACGGCAAAATCACCAGTAATGGATACTGCCGCCAACATTATCGGTAAAGCATTGACAATGACCCCTATCATGTCCGGTATCAACGCCGATGGCACATGGGGATACGGCATTAACGGTACTAATCCCATCGCTATGGTACGGAACGGATGTGTAACGAACAGCACCGCCCCCGAATATACGGCAAGAACCACTCTATCCATCGATCCTTTCGACGGATTCAACATCTTCGGAGCCTATACATGGAAACGTGCAGATGGCGAAACCAACGCTTTTGTAAAACCTTACCAAGTATATGAAAATGGTGTATCCAAAGGAGAATTCCCGACTACCGGTTCATCCAAATCGGAGCAAAGAACAAAAACCGTTACCAAACAGTACAACCTGCAAGGTACTTATGAGAAAAATTTCCATAAGAACTACCTAAAAGCATTAGTCGGATTTCAAAGTGAAGAATTAAATTACAGCTATCTGTTGGCCGGTCGTAAGAATTATTATTATGACGGATACGAAGAACTGGTAAACGGAGATATCAGCACAGCCTCCAATTCAAGCTCCAAATATGCATGGGCCATGTTATCGTATTTCTTTAGAATAAACTATGCCTATGACGACCGATATTTACTGGAAGTCAACGGCCGGTATGACGGTACTTCAAGATTCAAGAAAGGACATCGTTGGGGGTTCTTCCCTTCGGTATCTGCCGGATGGAGAATATCCGAAGAAAACTTTTTTGAATCGGCAAAGAGCGTAGTAAGCAATCTGAAAATAAGAGCCTCTTATGGCGAACTGGGCAACCAGGCTATCAGTGGTTATTATCCTTACGCTTCCTCCATAGGCAGTGCAACGAGCTACGGATACTGGTTCGACAAAGAGTTGGCGTCAGGTGTTGCACAAATACAGTTGGCGAACGAAGCCATCACTTGGGAAAAGTCGAAACAAATTAATGCAGGTCTCGATCTCGGCCTGTTTAATAACCGTTTCAACGCAACTTTCGATTATTACATAAAAGACATCACCGACATGCTTCAACAGTTTCCTGTTCCATTATTCGTCGGTATGACCGCTCCATGGGAGAATGCCGGTTCGATGCGCAACAAGGGCTGGGAGCTCTCATTAACCTGGCAAGACCGGGTGGGCAACTTAAACTATTAC
>PPYF01612941.1_pt1 | contig 19476 bp, 20 predicted proteins | sample 1559871 | NCBI WGS metagenome assembly PPYF01 (sample SAMN08240021, study PRJNA423297) | Human gut metagenome, whole genome shotgun sequencing project. | reverse complement strand
TCACTCCATCGCCACCTTCACCGCTTCTCCCAGCTTCACCATCACCGCTTTATGTTTCTCGGTCGGCGGCAGGGCGCAGTTGATCCTGACGCAGTTGCGATACTTGCCCGCTGCCGAAAACAGCGAGCCCGGCGCGACCTGGATCTTCAGCCGGCACAGCTGCTTGGCGACGCAGACCATATCTACCTGCTCCGGGAGCTCAACCCACAGCATAAAACCGCCCTTCGGCCGGGTGACGCAGATCCCGCAGGGGAAAAATTCCCGCAGCCAGCAGGTGTAGATCTCGATATTGCGCTGATAGATCTGCCGCATCCGCCGCACGTGGCGGTGGTAGTGGCCTTCGCGAATAAAATTGCAGGCCGCCAGCTGAGTGGAGGGGACGTTGGTCCCGCTGGCGGCGTACTTCATCTGTAGCAGCTTGTCGTAGTAGCGCCCGGGGGCGATCCAGCCGATACGCAGCCCGGGGGCGATGGTTTTGGTAAAGGAGCTGCAGAGCATCACCCGGCCGTCGATATCCCAAGAGTGGATCGTGCGCGGGCGCGGGTATTCGGTGGCCAGCTCGCCGTAAATATCATCCTCGAAAATAACGATATCGTAGCGTTGGGCAAGGTTCAGCACCGCGCGCTTGCGGGCGTCCGGCATGATAAAGCCCAGCGGGTTATTGCAGTTTGGCACGAGGATCACCCCTTTGATCGGCCACTGATCCAGCGCCAGCTCCAGGGCCTCGATGCTGATCCCGGTTTCCGGATCGGTGGGGATCTCAATCGTCTTTAATCCCAGTCCGCGCAGCATCTGCATGGTGCCGTAGTAGCAGGGGGATTCCACGGCGATGATGTCCCCTGGCTGGCACACCGACAGCAGGGCCAGCGACAGCGCGCTGTGGCAGCCGCTGGTGAGCACCAGATCGTCGGCAGTTACCACCGATCCGCCGTCGAGCATCAGGCGGGCGATCTGCTCCCGTAGCTCGCGACGCCCGGCCAGTTCGTCATAGTTCAACACCTCAGTGAGGTTGTGCTGGATAGCCCGGCTCAGTTCACGCCAGATTGGCTTCAGGCTTGGCTGCGTCACGTCCGGCGAGCCGCCGCCGAAGGGGATGATCGATTTATCGTAGCGGGCGTCAAGCATGGTCAGCACCTGATCCCACTGGGTTATCTCCACCGGGCGCTGGACCGGACGCGACATCGGCGGCACCGGCGGCTGGGCTTTGCGCGGGGCGACGAAATAGCCCGATCGCGGCTGCGGCACAATCATCTGCTGCTGCTCAAGCAGCTGATAGGCCTGCTGGACGGTGCTGATGCTGACGCCGTGCTCCTGGCTCAGGCTGCGCACCGACGGCAGCTTTTCGCCATGGCGATACAGGCCCTGTTCGATGCGTTCGGCCAGCAGCGTAGCGAGATGTTGGTAGCGGGTCATGCTGTATCCTTAATTGCCGCCATACAGATGGAATAACCAGTACAGATGGGCGTAAAAATTGGGCTCTGGTGTACGTTTTAGCTAATCTGTATGTTAAAGAAAAGCGTTTTGTGAATCTGTATTCCTTACCCCCAAATCCGTGAAGATAAAGCCTCTGGCAAGGTGAGGAGGTAGAGGATGGAATTTCACGAGAACAGGGCAAGACAGCCATTTATCGGTTTCGTACTGCTGGTGCGGTTTATCAAAAAATGGTGGCTTCAGGGGCAAACGCGCAGAGTTTTGCAGCAAATGAGCGACGAACAGCTGAAAGATATCGGCCTGCGTCGGGACCAGATCAATTAAAACGTGCGGTTTTTTACAGGCAAACCTTCTTCATTATCCCGGTGAGCGCAAAGTGCCGCCGGGATACATTCACGAAATTTATCAATTGATGCGGCACGAGCTTCCGTTTCTTGATACTTACCCTGATAAGTATTATTTTCTTCTCAATAATGAGAGGAAGACCCGTGACTGAAGACGAACTGTTTGCCCGCCGCCCGCTGGGGATGCGGATGGCTATGGTGGTGCGCCAGTGGCGCGCCATTATTGACTCCGCTATCACCGATACCGGACTCACCCAGTCCAGCTGGACGGTGCTGATGCAACTGCATCAGCTGGGAGACAACGTCTCGGTCAGCGAACTGGCGGAGGTGCAGGGCATTGAACTGCCGCCGCTAATGCGCACCCTCTCATTACTGGAAAAGCAGGGCTATCTGGTGCGTTCCACATCGCCATATGACAAACGCATTCGCCTGCTGACGCTGACCGCCGAGGGGCGGGCTATTCTGGAAAAACTGAGCTGCGTGATCGAGACCTATCAGGAGCGCGTAACCCAGACCATCCCGGAGGCCGATCTCGCCACCTTCAGCGCCACGTTAAATCAAATCGCCTGCCGTTTGCGGAATATCCGCGAAGAAGATAACAAGATCTAACACACTATGATGACGCCTGAACAAAAATTTGCCCGCTGGGTACGGGTGAGTATTGCCGCTTTTCTGGGAATATTCGCCTGGTTTATCGTTGCCGATATCTGGATCCCGCTGACGCCGGACTCCACCGTCATGCGCGTGGTGACCCCGGTTTCGTCGCGGGTCTCCGGCTATGTCTCGCACGTCTACGTGCACAACAACAGCCAGGTGAAAAAGGGCGACCTGCTGTATGAGCTCGACCCAACGCCATTCATTAATAAAGTTGAAGCGGCGCAGATCGCCCTCGAGCAGGCGAAACTGAGCAACCAGCAGCTGGACGCGCAAATCGCCGCCGCCCGCGCCAACCTGCGCACCGCGCAGTACACCGCGCGTAACGATAAGGTCACGCTCGATCGCTACCAGCGCTTGAGTACGATGCAGAACGTCTCGCAGTCCGACCTCGATAAGGTGCGGACCACCTGGCAGACCAGCGAGCAGTCGGTCTCGGCGCTGAACGCGCAGATCCAGAACCTGCTGATCCAGCGCGGCGAGCGCGACGATAAGCGCAACGTCACCCTGCAGAAATACCGCAACGCGCTGGAGGAGGCGCAGCTGAACCTGGCCTGGACCAAAGTGCGTGCGGAAACTGACGGCATGGTCAGCAACCTGCAGCTGAACCCGGGGATCTACGCCACCGCGGCGACGGCTGTGCTGGCGCTGGTTAACAACAACACTGACATCGTCGCCGACTTCCGCGAAAAAAGCCTGCGCCACACCGCGGTGAATACCGATGCGGCGGTGGTCTTTGACGCCCTGCCGGGTCAAGTCTTCCCGGCGCACGTGACCAGCAGCGACGCCGGGATTCTGGCGGGACAGGAGGCGGTGAACGGCCAGCTGTCGCAGCCGGAGCAGTCCACCCGCTGGGTGCGCGACGCCCAGCGGATGCGCATTCACGTCGCGCTGGATCAGCCGCTGGACAAACCGCTGCCGACCGGCGCCCGCGCTACGGTGCAGCTGTACAATAGCGAGGGACCTTTTGCCCGCACCTTCGCCGGCCTGCAGATCCACCTGGTGAGCTGGTTGCACTATGTCTATTAATACCCTGGCGCATGTCTTTACCCCGCACGGCAATATCGTCTACACGGCGAATGATTTTCGCCAGACGGTGCGTATCGCCGTGGCCGGGACCATTGCGCTCAGTATCTCCACCTTCTACGACGTACAGTACGGCGTATTTTTCGTCGTTTATCCGCTGATGCTGATGTCGCTGGTACCGATGTTCAACCTGCACGTCGCCCGCCAGTTTATATTTAGCGCGGCGGTAAACTGTGTCGAAATGGTGCTAATTGTCGGCTATTTGTCGCAGTGGCCGGTGATCATGACCCTGGTGGTGTTTGCCCTGTACGTGATGCGTTTCCGCTTTATGAGCCAGGGACCGCTGTTCCTGTTGGGATCGATGGGGGTGGTGTGCCAGAGCACGATGCTCAACTTTATGAGCTATCCCACCAGCAACTGGCACACCCTGATGTTCTCCAATATGGAAGCCTGCGTGATGGCCGTGGCGCTGAGCGCGCTGCTGCATTACCTGATCCCGGACGTCGAACCGCGCAAGCCGCCGCCGCGGATTGAGAAAGACGCCGCCCGCATCCGTCATGAGTCGCTGCTCTCCGGTACGGTAGCGACGATCATCTTTGTGGTGTTTCAGATCTGCGATCTCAGCGACTCGCTGTCGGCGCTGATGGCCGGGATCCTGATCCTGTTCCCGATGCACTATCGTGGGGCGGTGATCAGCTCGATCTGGCGCGTCGTCGGGGTGGTGCTGGCCTGTCTCTATATACTGGTGGTGCAGCTGATTATCTATGATTTCAGCAACCACATGATCCTGATGATGCCGCTGATTGGTCTCGGGCTGGCCTTCAGCGCCCGCCTCCACGTGATGGAGAAAGTGGGCGCCGGGGTGGGCTTCGCCAGCATCACTACCATCGGCATTATGTTCGGCCAGAATTTGCATCCGTATCAGGATCTGGTGTTCAGCGATCTGTACCGCATCACCTCGGTGACGGTCTCGCTGGTGGTGACGCTGACCCTGGTTTTTCTCATGCACCGCCTGCTGAACTGTTTCGCGGCGACGCGTTTTGTGGTGAGCGATTAACCTGCAGGTGGGAAGGTGGCGAGACAGCGCCATGCTTCCCCGTTCTGCTGATACAGCGCCGCCGTCTGTTCCGGGACGATCCAGCCTCGCGCATCGGCTTCCGTCCCCTCCAGCAGGATGCACAGCCCGCAGCCGCTGCGCAGCTGGCGGGGTATATCTTTGACCTCGAAGGCCACTCCCGCCGCCTGCAGGGCTTTGCGCATCCGCACCACCCCCACCGTGGAGTGAAATAAAAACAGAAACGTTGTCATCCGCGCCTCCGCTGGCGCTGGCCGATCAGCGCCGCGCCGATCGCCCCGGCAAACTGGGCGTCGGGATGGGTTGTCACCGCCATGCCGACATGGCTTTCCAGCATCCGGGCAAAGGCGGCGCAGTGGCTGACGCCGCCGGTAAACAGCAGCGGCCCCTGCGCCGATAAGCGGCCGATAAAGTTCGCGCTGCGCCGGGCCATGGCGTTAATCACCCCCGCCAGAATCGCCTCCGGCGCGACGCCGGCCGACCGCAGGCTAATGACCTCCGATTCGGCAAACACCGTGCACATACTGGTAATGGCGTGCGGTTCCACGCCGTCGGTAATGGCGTCCAGTTGTTCGACGCTGGCGCCGAGGGTGCGTGAAATGACTTCCAGAAAGCGGCCGGTGCCGGCGGCGCATTTGTCATTCATCAGGAAGTCGCTGAGGTTGCCCCCGGCGTCCAGCTGGATGACTTTGCTGTCCTGGCCGCCGATATCAATCACCGTGCGGGTGTCCGGCGCCAGCAGGCGGGCGCCGAGGCCGTGGCAAGAGATCTCCGTCACCTGCTTATCGGCAAAATCCACCAGCTGGCGGCCATAGCCGGTGAGGGTTAAAAAAGGCGTCTCCATGAGGCCAGCGCGCAGTGTCTCCCAGGCCTCGTGGATGGCGTCGGCGGGGCGAAAGGGGGTGGGGCAGAGGAAGCGGCGCACGATGACGCCGTCCGCCAACAGGATGCCTTTTGTGGCGGTGGAGCCGGAATCAATGCCAACCGTATAGTTCACGCCAGCTCCTTACAGCATTTCGATAAAGGCGGCGACGCGGGTGCTGAGCTGGCCGAGGTCCGCTGTCGAATAGTCGGTTTCAATCGCCATGTAAGGAAGATCGTGCTGTTGGCGCAGATGGCGTTTAATCGCCAGCGATTCCACGGCATAGGTATGGCAGGCCTGCAAAATGACGTCGATCACCCCGTCGGCCTGATACTCCTCCACCATCTGGCTCAGCAGCTGCAGACGCTGGTCGTTGGGGGAGATACAGGAGCAGCCGATGGCGAGATATTTATCGGTTAAGGCGTCGTAGACGTCACCCTCTTCCGCCACGCAGCGCTCGGTCGCTTTCGCGCCGGTGCAGTTCTCATAGCCGACCACCCAGCCGCCGTTTTCCTCGATGGCGCGGACCACTTTTTCCGCCGCGCCGCCGATCGGGCAGCCGGTGATCAGGATCCGCGGACGAGGTTCCAGCCGTTTACCCTGCTGCCACTCCTGATGGATGCGCTCCGCCATGGCATGCAGTTCATCAATCAGGGCGGTTTTGTCGAAACGAAAAGTGGCGCCGTACACCACTTTCAGGATGTCGCCGCCGCTGAGCGCCGGCGGATTGAGCTGCCCGAGACGATAAAAGTGGGCCAGCGCCCGGCGCTCGCGATTTTTCAACACTATGGCTTCGCGCAGCGCCGCCTCGCTAATCGGCGTGCCAAACCGGGCCTCAATCACCTGCTGCAGGCGCAGGATCTCCGTTTTCCACAGTGCGCGCGAGGCGGCATCGCTGGCGCTGTTCGGCAACTGCATGACGTGGACCGCCTTGAACTCGGCCATGTACTCATACATTTTCTTTTTGCCGTCGCAGGTGGTTTCCCCAACCACCAGGTCAGAGAAATAGAAGTAGGGACATTTATCGGTTTTGCCGAAGCCGTAGCTGCTTTTGATAAGCGGGCAGAGGTTGCGCGGGAGATCTTTTTCCGCTTCCTCGATGGTTTCATCGGAGGTTGAGCACAGCGAGACGACAACGGCGCCCGCCGCCATGGCGATCTCCTGGGGCATAAAGGTGCAGTAAGTGCCCACCAGCGGTACGTTCTGCTCTTTAAGATCCATGACGGTGAGAAAGCCCTTCTGGCGAGCTTCTGAGAACTGGTCAAAAATGGCGGGTAGATCGGTGACTCCAGTTCGAGGTCGAAGGTCTCTGCGCAGTACTTGCTGAGCCTGTCGCGCAGCAGGTCGCGCTGCGCCTGGCTGAGTTCAATGTCATTCATGATGGGGCTTTCTCCGTAAAAGGGCTCACGACTGCCGGGCTTCGATCACCGCTTGTCCGCGCTGGTGGCGTAACAGTCCGGCCAGGCAGCAGGCGGCGACAATCCCGGCGGCCACCGCCAACAGGTGGAAGGGGAGTCTGCCGCCATGGAACCACAGCCAGCGCGCGCCTTCAATTGATAACGCGCTGACGCTGAGGATCACGATATTCAGCGAGGCGGAGACCGTGCCTTTCGGCAGGTCGTTGGAAAAGAGGGTAAAGCGAAACAACGTCGGGAAAATCAGCCCGATGCCGAAGGCGTAGAAGCAGGTGCCGAGCACCGACCACAGCCAGACGTGGGGCCATACCAGATTGCCAACGATCAGGATGGCCAGGCCGAGCATCTGTACCGGCACCGCGCTGAGGACAAAGCGCGGGCGGGTAGGGTCTTTTACCCAGCGCGCCACCGACAGGTTGGCGATGATAACGGCGCTGAAGACCGGCACCTGGCTCCAGGCGAACTCGCTGGTGGTCAGTCCGCCGGCGTCCATTAAAATCACTGGCGATACCGCCACCCAGCTCATCAGCGGAATATAGCTCAGCGACAGCGTGGCGGCGCCGAGTAAAAAGATGCGGTTGCGAAAGACGTTGCGAAAATCGCGCAGCACGCCCAGGGGGCTGAACGGCACATCGCCGCGGCGCACCGTCTCCGGCATGGTCAACAGCAGGCCGAGCCAGGCCACCAATCCCATGGCGGCGATAATGCCGAACAGCGCTTTCCAGTGAATGAAATGCATCAGCGCCGCGCCGGAGAGCGGGCCGACGATCGGCGCCACCAGCACGACGGAGGTGATCACCGCCATCAGTCTGATCGATCTTTTTTCCTCAAAGGCCTCCTGTACGGTGACGTAGCCGACGGTGGCGATAAAGCAGATGCTGGTGCCCTGCACGAAGCGGGCAATCAGGAACTGCGTCATGGAGGTGGTGAACAGGGTCGCCAGGCATGCGAGGGTGAAAATCAGCGCGCCGGTGAGCAGCACCGGACGCCGTCCTATCCGGTCAGAGAGCGGCCCCAGCAGCCACTGTAGCGCCATGCCGCCGGCCATATACAGGCTCACCGAGGCCGGAGCCAGCGCCACATCAGCATTGAAATCCCGCACCACGTGCAGGATCCCCGGCTGGATCAGATCGGTAGTGAGATAAGCGGAAAAATCATACAGAATTAACGCCGCCGGGAAGAACAGCGCGGCGGCGTGTCGGCTCAGCCAGTGGGAAATCCTGTGCATCATTTCGCCCTCCCTGTGGAATATTTATCAGCGCTATTGTTCGGATAGTATCATTGCTAACCAATATGCAGATGCAGCAGCGAGGGGATCTGCGAGAGCAGCCACAACAACAGGCCGATGGTTCCCCCCACCAGGGTACCGTTGATGCGGATGAACTGCAGATCTTTACCGATATTGAGCTCGATCTGCCGCGACATATCGCGGGCGTCCCAGCTCTTCACTGTGTCGCTGATATGGCGGGTGAGGAAGGCGGCGAACTCCGGCGCCACCCGGTGCGCCGCCTGCTCCAGGTGTTCGTTAAGCGATTCGCGCAGCGCGTCGTCGCGGAGTAAGGTTTCACCGAACCACTGCCCCGCCTCGGCGATACGCTGCTTAATACGTGAGTCGTCGCTGCTGATATCGTTTTTTACCCAGCCGCGCAGGTCGCCCCATACTTCGCCAAGATAGTGGTTAAAGGTCTCATCATTTTTTAGCCAGGCTTTGATGTTATCGGCCTTCTGCGCCATATCCGGGTCGGATTTCAGGTTATCGATAAGCTTTTGCACGGCGCGGTCAAAAGTCTGACGGATCTGATGCGTACGGTCGTGAGTCACCTCGTCCAGCAGGGTATTCACCGCGTCGGTGACCATCTCAGCGCTGTGCTCGCCGAGCCACTCGGTGGGTAGGAGTTTGGCCTTCAGCGGGTGTTCGGTCTCCAGCCAGTGTACGATGCCGCGGGCGATAAAGGCGCGGGAGCTGTCGCGCTGCAGCAGGGCGATCAGTTGGTTTATCAGCGAATCGAGCAGCTTTTGATGGCGATTGTCGCGGGTCAGTCCCTCCAGCATCATGGCGCTGGTCTGCGTCAGGTCGACCTTATCGATAGCCTTATGCACCGCGCGTCGCAGCAGACGTTGAATGCGCGCGTCATCGGTCAGTTCGAGAAAACCGCTCATCACCTGCAGCAGGTGCTGGCCGACCCGTCGGGCGTTCTCCGGCTGGCTGAACCAGTTGCCGAGCATCAGGGCTGGCTGATAGCGGCGGATCAGCGCGACCAGCGACGGGGTATCAAGGAACTTTTCCTCGACAAAGCGGCCGAGGTTGTCGGCGATGCGGTCTTTATTGCGCGGAATAATCGCCGTATGGCGGGCGACAAAGGGCAGCGGAATACGGCGAAACAGAGCCACGACCGCAAACCAGTCGGCCAGCGCCCCGACCATCGCCGCTTCGGAAATAGCTTTTAGCGCACCGACCCAGGGCGACGGTGGTAGCGCGAGGGTAGTGATAAAAATGGCGGCTGCAATCAGCAGCAGCGACAGCGCCAGCAGTTTGGCGCGTTTCAGTTCAGCGAGTTTTTCCATATGCTTAAGCATATAGCCTGACGGCGAGGTCGTGCAAAAATCGCCAGATAATCCCCAGGCCGAAGAGCATCAGGATCGCCCCCGCCGCCCGCTCGACTCGCCAGACGATGGCGCCCAGGCGGCGCTGTATCTGCGGCAGCGCAATCGCGCTCACCAGCAGTAAATCCCAGAAGAACACCACGCTGACCATCCACAGCCCGCTCACCGTTTGCTGAAGCAGGGTCACAGCCGGCCCGAGCAGGGAAGTCATCAGCGCCAGATAAAACAGGGCGTTTTTGGGGTTGAGCAGCGATGACCCCAGCCCCAGCAGCAGCTGCCTGCCGAACCCCGGACGCGCTGCGCGAACGCTCTCCATCGCCAGCGTCGCGGGACGGCTGCGTATCAGCAGGCTGCCAATCCACAATAAATAGCCCGCCCCCAGCAGCTCGATGAGCAAAAAAAGCAGCGGCGCCTGGCGCAGAAGCCCCCAGCCGACGATGGCGAGCACAATATACAGCGCATTGCCTGCGGCGATGCCGAGACACAATCCGATGCTGCCGCGGATCCGGTAGCGCACGGCGTAGCCGACCAGCAGAAAAAAATCAGGGCCCGGACTGAGCAGAGCGACAAAGTGGGACAGGGCTAACGCCGGGAAGGCGGCGGGAAAGAGCGTCGATAAGGTATGCATAGTGGCCTCGATAATGGTGCAGAGGCCACCCTACGCCAGGTGGCGTATTACTTATTGTCAGATATTGATCTGCTTTGCGCATACTGCCGCGGCGTGGCGGCGGTATAGCTGACAAAGGTTTTATGGAAATGGCTCTGATCGGCAAAGCCAGCCTGATAGCCAACGTCGGCGATAGGATCCCCGGCGCGTAAGCGCGTTTTCGCATATTCGATGCGCGCCATGTTGATCAAACTGGCAGGCGTCAGGCCGGTATCTTGTTTCACGGCGCGGATAACGGTCTCTTTACGAAGCGCGCTGTCGTGGGCCAGCTTATCCAGCGACGGCGACGCCGGCAGATCCATCGCCAGGCGCTGAAACAGCAGGGCGCTGGCGTGATGTGGCGCCTGCGGCGCGGCGGCGCACAGCGGCAGCGCGTGGAGGAGTTGCGCCAGCCGGGCGGGCAGTTGTTCAAGGCTCCCGCGGTTCATCAGGGCGACAACCTGCTGGAAACTGGCAAAGAGAGGGCTGTCGCGCAGCAGCGGCTGCGGCGAGGTGATACTGGCGCCAGGGGGAATATCCGGGCGCTGCGCGCGGCACCATGTCGCGTCCAGGTAAAGCATGTGATAGCTGCGCGGCCTGTCATGCAGCGGATTACAGCTATGCGGCGCGTGCGGCGGGATCACGATCAGATCCCCGGGCTGTAGCAGGTACTCCTGGCCAGCGCACAGGCAGCGCGTTTCCCCCTCGATAATCGCCCCCACCGAGAGCTGGGGGTGGCTGTGGCGCTTATAGGCCTGGCGGCTGTGCCAGGTGCTGCGCAGCTCCAGCCACGGCAGACGATCGTCTCGCCAGAAGGTTTGGGGAATATCTCGGGTATGGTTCACTGCTTTGGCCTTTGCTGCGGGGATAAGCCGTTTATAGCATGCTGCGTCGAGGCTGTCGCCCGCCTGGATTTGCGTACCGCGTCGAAAAAGGATGTCACGCTTGCATCTGGCGAGGGCTACATTTATGTGGTTATCGAACATCAGAGCTCGCCGGATGCGCAGATGGCCTTCCGCCTGATGCGCTACGCCATCGCCGCGATGCAGCGCCATCTTGATGGCGGTCATACAAAACTGCCGCTGGTGGTGCCGATGCTGTTCTATCACGGAGCGACCACGCCATACCCGTGGTCACTCAACTGGCTGGACTGTTTTGCCGATCCACAGCTGGCGAGTGAGCTTTATATCTCGCCCTTTCCGCTGGTGGATGTCACGGTGATCCCCGACGATGAGATCGTTCGCCACCGGCGCGTGGCATTACTCGAGCTGATACAGAAGCATATTCGCCAGCGCGATTCCGCCGACGAGATCGCCGCGCTGGCGCATTGATAACGCCGGGGCGGCCTGACGGTCGCCCCGGTTAGCCTCGTTATGGAATATTCCGGATATACCTAACTTTACCCGCATCGCCAGCCATCTCGACTACCCTTAATATCCTTAACGGCATTTTTGACTGCCTTAGTAGCGATAACAAGGAGACATGCGATATGGCCTATCAGACGGTGAATCCTGCGAACAATCAGCTTATTAAAACGTACCCGGCGCACAGCGATGCGGACGTGGAGGCAGCGCTGCAGCAGGCGGATGCGCTCTACCATTCTGCCTGGGCAAAAGGCGATATTGAACCGCGGCTGGCGGTACTGCATAAGCTGGCGGATCTGATCGATAGCCGGGCGGAGGAGCTGGCAAAAATCGCTAGCCAGGAGATGGGGAAACTCATTAAGCAGAGCCGCGGCGAAGTGAAACTTTGCGCTCAGATCGCCCGCTATTACGCCGATAACGCCAAATCGTTCCTGGCGCCGGTGAAGTATCCCTCCGAACTGGGTGAAGCCTGGGTTGAGCACCATCCCATTGGCGTCTTACTGGCGGTGGAGCCGTGGAACTTCCCCTATTACCAGCTGATGCGCGTCCTGGCGCCAAACCTGGCGGCCGGTAACCCGGTTATCGCCAAACACGCCAGCATTGTGCCGCACTGCGCGGAGACCTTTGCCCATCTGGTGCGTGAGGCCGGCGCTCCGGAGGGGGCGTGGACCAACCTGTTTATCTCCCAGGATCAGGTGGCGAAGATTATCGCCGACGATCGCGTGCAGGGCGCGGCGCTCACCGGGTCGGAGAAAGCCGGCAGCGTGGTGGCGGCGCAGGCGGCGAAGCATATTAAGAAATCAACGCTGGAACTGGGCGGCAATGATGTGTTTGTCGTGCTGGACGATGCCGACCTGGAGCGCGCGGTGAAAATCGGCGTCCAGGCGCGGCTGAACAACGCCGGCCAGGTGTGTACCGCTGCCAAGCGCTTTATCCTGCACGAAAATATCGCGGATGCGTTCCTGACAAAATTTAGCGAGGCGTTTCGCCAGGTGAAAATCGGCGATCCGCTGGATGAAAGCACCACGCTGGGGCCGCTCTCTTCCAAAGATGCGCTGGATACCCTAAGCAAACAGGTGGACGAGGCGGTGAAAAATGGCGCTAAGCTGCATCTGGGCGGCAAAGCGGTGGCTCGAGAAGGCAATTTCTTTGAACCCACCATTTTGACCGGTATCACCCGTGATAATCCGGCGTACTTCGAAGAGTTCTTTGGCCCGGTGGCGCAGATCTACGTGGTGAAAAACGATGAGGAGGCAATCCAGCTGGCCAATGATTCCCACTATGGTCTGGGCGGCGCGGTGTTCAGTCAGGATATCGAACGCGCCAAACGGATGGCCTCCGCCATTGAAACCGGAATGGTTTATATCAACTGGCTCACCGATACCGCGCCGGAGCTGCCGTTTGGCGGCGTGAAGCGTTCCGGTTACGGACGGGAGCTCTCCGATCTCGGCATCAAAGAGTTTGTGAACCAGAAGCTGGTGGTGGTGCGCCGCTAAGCCTATGACCCGGCCATAAAAAAACCTGCCATTCGGCAGGTTTTTTTATGGCTAATGCTCAGCGCACCTTAACTTTATCGCGGGGCGTTGATCATAATCAGAAGGTGACCCCGCCGCCCACATAGGCGCCATCAATCAGGGTGTGGTTCGGGCGACCCTCTTTACCGTCAACGCTCACATGGCGGTAACCCACTTTCAACGTCACTGGACCAATCGGAGACCAGCTCACGCCGCCGTTCGCTTCAACATAGTTTTTCACGCTGTTGTTCAGACCATCCGGCGCGACATACCCTTCGCCAAACACGTGGATGCTGTCGGTCAGGGCCACGTTCACCCCGCCGCCGACCGGAAACGCGACGCCGTTATCGCCTTTTTTCGGCCCGAGGTAGATGGCTTTCGCGCCGGCGTTGAGCATCACCGGGCCCACTTCCAGGTTGTAACCCGCGCCCACGCCGCCGGTCTGGCTACCATCATCGGTATTCTTCAGCCAGTGGCTTTCGGCGTACAGGCCAGAAGAGGATTTACCCATTTCCATATTCAGATTAGTGAAGTTTTTACCCTGTTCAACGGTAAACCCCACCGCCATGGCGGAACCAGAGACCGCGGTCAGGGCTGCAAGAATAAGGATGTTAAGCTTTCTCATGGTTTACTCCTCGTCAATAAAGTTGTCTGAGGGCACCTTAACAAGCGATGTTTACCTCTGCAAATGTGACTTGCGTCGATTTTTTATGCTGGTTTTGTCAGGAAGGTGTTTTGAAAATGTTGTAATGACGTTGGGTTACGGCGAGGTCAATCATCAAATTTAGCCTGTTTAGCCGTGGTTTAATTGGTGGGCTAAACAGAAACTGAACAGAGCAGTCATTAATTATTAAGGGACCTATTCATTCAGTTTCTTATAATTTCCAAAAATGTTTCTACTGTTACTTATTAAAACGTTGCTTTACATTTTTCGGGGCGATCCCAGTCGGCGCTGTAGAGGCGCTGCACGCCCTGGAACAGCAGGCGATTTGGCTCGCCGTCGATCCACAGCATGCCTTTATAACGCATCAATTGCTCGGCGAAGGAGAGCAGCAGATTTTCCATTACCCGTGAAACTTCACTGATATCCACCGGATAGTCGAGCTCGACCACAATCGACGAGACGTCATTCTGTTTTTCTGCCACAAAATGAAAGCGCGGTGTGGCGCTGACAACCTTCTCTTCCAGCATAAAACCGCTGGTGTTAAACAACTGGCTTAAATCGATATCGCCGTGAATGACGGTATAAATCGGCGCCCGCGCGTTAATGCGCGCCAGCCGTTCACGCAGCTTTTCGGTGTCGCCGGCGACGTCGGTTTTGGTTAACAGGATCCGGTCCGCGTAGCCGACCTGCGACTGGGCGATGGTGAACTGATCCATCTGCTGGTCGGCATGGACGGCGTCAACCAGGGCGATCACGCCGTCCAGCAGATAGCGCTCGCAGAGCACCTGATGGGAGAAAAAGGTCTGGATAATCGGCCCCGGGTCGGCCATGCCGGTGCATTCAATCACCAGCCGGTCAAACTCGATTTCGCCGCGATCGCGACTGTCGAGGAGATCGAGCAGGGCGTCTTCCAGTTCGTTGGAGCGTGTACAGCAGATACAGCCGTTGGTCAGGGTTTTAATCTGCGTGGCGCGGTCGCCGATGAGCTGATCGTCAACGGAGACTTCGCCGAATTCGTTTTCAATTACGGCGATTTTGAAACCGTGCTGCTCATTGAGGATATGGCGCAGGAGGGTGGTTTTTCCTGCGCCGAGAAAACCGGTGAGTAGGGTGACTGCAATCGGTGCCATTATTGCCTCCATTAACAGCAGCGTACGCCGCCTTTGCCGTCGCCGCCGTAGCGGGCCTGCTGGCGTTCGCGGAAGAATTCTTCATAAGTCATGTACGGCTGATCCGGATGGTTGGTTTGCATATGCGTGACGTAGTTGTCGTAATCCGGAATGCCAATCAGCATTTTTGCCGCCTGACCGAGATATTTTTTTGCCTGACCTAAGTTACCAAACATTATAAGTTCCAGATAACGAATAAAGCCGGATGGCGGCTAGCGCCATATCCGGCCTACGTTAATGCGCTTTTGGTAGGCCGGATACGCGTAGCGCTATCCGGCATCAGGGTTAATGATGTGACGAGGTCTTCACGCCGCCTTCCGGTACCGGCACATACGGAGTCTCTTTGTCGGTACGCACCTTATTGTTGCGGACATTGAGCCAGGTTTTGATGCCGTAGAAGATGATGCTATACACCACCACCAGGAACAGAATACTCAGGCCGGCGTTGGTGTAGTTGTTGACCACGATATGGTTCATGTTGGCGATCTGCTGCGCGGTCAGCTCGCCGCCGGCGGCAATCTTCTCTTTATACTGCTGAGCCATAAAGAAGAAGCCTTCCATCTGCGGGTTGCTGCTGAACAGCTTCAGGCCCAGCGCCCAGGTGGTGCACAGCAGCAGCCATGCCGCCGGGATAACGGTGACCCAGATATATTTGGTGCGCTGCATCTTGACCAGCACCACGGTGCCAAGCACCAGCGCCACGGCGGCCAGCATCTGGTTAGAGATCCCGAACAGCGGCCACAGGCTCTTCACGCCGCCCAGCGGGTCGACCACGCCCTGATACAGCAGGTAGCCCCACAGCCCGACGCAGCCGGCGGTACCGATAATCCCGGCGACCAGCGAGTCGGTTTTTTTCAGGAACGGCACGAAGTTACCCAACAGATCCTGCAGCATAAAGCGGCCTGCGCGGGTACCCGCATCCAGCGCGGTGAGGATAAACAGCGCTTCAAACAGGATACCGAAGTGGTACCAGAAGCCCATATCCGCCATCGGGATGATTTTATGGAATACGTGGGCGATACCGACGGCCAGCGTCGGCGCGCCGCCAGCGCGGTTCAGTACCGAAGGTTCGCCGATATCTTTCGCCGTCTGCAGGATCTGCTCAGGTGAAATCACAAAGCCCCAGGAGCTGACGGCTGCAACAAAGGATTCCATCAGCATCGCGCCGTAGCCAATAAAGCGGGCATCGGTTTCGTTGGCCAGCAGCTTCGGCGTAGTACCGGAGGCGATCAGCGCGTGGAAGCCGGAGACCGCGCCGCAGGCGATGGTGATAAACAGGAACGGGAACAGGGCGCCTTTCCACAGCGGACCTGTACCATCAATGTACTGGGTCACTGCCGGCATTTTCAGGTCCGGGTTGAGGATAACAATCCCCAGCGCCAGGCCGACGATCACGCCGATTTTCAGGAAGGTGGCCAGATAATCGCGCGGCGCCAGAATCAGCCATACCGGCAGCAGCGCGGAAATGAACGCGTAGCCAATCAGGGTAAAGGTGATAGTGGTATCTTTAAAGGTCAACGCCGGGCCCCAGTACGGGTCGTGGGCAATCACGCCGCCGAACCAGATAGAGGCCACCAGCAGCACGATACCGATAACCGACACTTCACCGACGCGGCCTGGGCGCAGGAAGCGCATGTAGATCCCCATAAACAGGGCGATAGGCACCGTCGAGCAGACGGTAAACACGCCCCACGGGCTTTCCGCCAGCGCTTTCACCACGATGAGCGCCAGCACCGCGAGAATGATGATCATAATCAGGAAGCAGCCGAACAGGGCGATAGAGCCCGGAACCGGCCCCATCTCCTGTTTAATCATCTCACCCAGCGAGGCGCCGTTACGCCGCGAGGAGATAAACAGCACCATGAAGTCCTGTACCGCGCCCGCCAGCACCACGCCGGCCAGCAGCCACAGGGTACCCGGCAGATAACCCATTTGCGCGGCCAGTACCGGGCCGACCAGCGGGCCGGCGCCGGCGATCGCGGCAAAGTGGTGGCCAAACAGCACGTAGCGGTTGGTTGGCACATAGTTCAGGCCATCGTTATTAATGACCGCCGGCGTGGAGCGCGTCGGGTCAAGCTTCATCACCTTCTGCGCGATGTACAGGCTGTAATAACGGTAGGCGACGAGGTACACAGAAACCGATGCGACGACGATCCACAGGGCACTGACGTGCTCACCGCGGCGCAGGGCGACGACTGAGAGGCAAAATGCCCCGATGATTCCAAGAATCACCCAGGGTATGTGCTTGAATAGTTTTTTGGTATCCATAGTAAAACCTGGCGTTAATTAGATGAATAATTGGCCGAAGCCGTCTGGTTTTAAGTAAGGGTTGATGGAGGTATTGATTAGCTAGGCTGCCTCCGATCTTGCCAGAACAGCGCGCGCGTAAAGTTGGGTAAATCGGTGAGTGGTTGTATAGGGGGTTAAGCGGTTACTTGCGGGGGTAAGCGGTTAGATATGAGTACGAGAGCGCGTAAATGTGTGATTAAGCTCACATTATTATTCTGCGCATCTCAAAGATATGCTTTCAAACTGAGGATAACGATTTTTATCACCCGCAGATCACTATCTTTATTTCAAGTAGAGGTATTTTGATATTATGCTGACTTTGCCATGTCGTATGGATAGCGTTTAACAAAGGGAATTCGAGTTATGAAATTTGTAAAGATAATGATCATCGCCAGTGCTTTTTACTTAACATATGCTCATGCAAGAGAGATACATCAGGCTGTTGATGAGCCGGCAGCCCCTTATAATTTGCGCTGGGGGATGAGTTACGATGAGGCCAGAAACACGCCTTTATATTCTCTGGAGGTATCAGATATCAATTATGCCGGAAAAGACCCGGATCTGATTATCTCAACGCTGACTCCCCAGGAAGTGGGGGCGTTGAAATATCAGGAGATGAAGCTTTATTTCGATAAGAATAAAGGGCTGAAAAGTGTTTTTGTTAGCGCTGATGTTGATTCCAGTCAGCAGGCCTATAAAGTTGATGATGGCCGGGAAGCACTCGCCTTATATAATGAGGAAGTTAAGGTTCTTGAACGAGAATATGGGCCAGCGACAATCAAAGAAGAGTTCATTGCAGAAAAAGGGAAATTCTATCAAAGTCTTTCCGCCTGCATTGCAAAACAGCAGGAGTGGTATAATAAAAGATTAGATCTGAATAAAATAAAAAATTGTTCAACCTGGCAACGTACTTATAAAAAAGGTCGGGTAACCGTTTTGCTATACATCGAACCGAGACAAGTTTCCAAACATTATATTTATAAATAAATTAAAGGACTTAACGGTGAGAATATATAAGATTTTTTTTAGAAGTATTGCCATGGTCATTATGGTTATGATCCTTTCTGATTGTCGTCAGTCGTATTATATTGCCAGAAATACGGGGCGCAATATAATGACCTTATCCGACCATCAGCGCGCTAAATCGGCGTTAAACGCTAACGATTTAAATGCAGCTCAGGGCTACCTGACGGGAGAAAAATACAATAATCGCTACAGGCCTGTTAGCGGTGAGGAATCCTGGGGAAGTTTACAATATCGGGCGGCGAAAATCGTCGCCAACGCCGCGGCGAACGGTCAAAAAGTGCGTGATGATGCGCTCTATCTCGCTTATATCTCTTTGTTTGAAGCAGAAGAGATCTGGAATCGGGGAGACGCTTTTTTAACAAATATAGGTAAACAACAATTTATTCATGACGCTATAGATTATTCGCAATTTCCGGTTATTGCCTGTACCGCCAGGCGAAAAGGCTGGCACTTAACATTACCTGCTGACTACCGGGAACAAAATTTCCGCGGCGGTGGACGTTTTGATTGGGCTTCATGTCGCGCTGTTGAATAAGGCTGGCGGGTGAGATGACGCATATTAAGCGCCAGGTTTACGTATCGGGCGATAAGTAAACCTGGGCGCGGATTTTAGACTGCGACTTCCATTTCCATCATCACCGGGTGGAAACGGCGTTTAAAGTAAATCAGGCCGTGCCCTTGCGGGCTCAGGGTAATATTGCGGATCTCCACCAGATACACCAGGTGGGTACCAATGGTTTGCACCTGGCTAATTTCGCCTTCGAGACTGGCCAGCGAACCTTTCAGCACCGGCTGCCCGAGCGCGCCCTGTTGCCAGCCGCTGAGGGCAAACCGCTCTTCCATCGTCACCCCGGTCATCCCGGCGAAATGACGGGCCATGATTTCCTGTTCGTGGTTCAGCACGTTGATGCACAACTTGCCGTTACCCTGAAACACCGGGTTCATCGCGCTGTTGGCGTTGATACAAACCATCACCGATGGCGGCGTATCCGTCACCGAGCATACCGCCGTGGCGGTAATGCCGCAGCGGCCGGCTTCGCCTGCGGTGGTGACAACGTTAACCGCAGCCGACAGGCTGGCCATGGCATCGCGAAAACGCAGGCGTTGTTCATCTAATTGCATTATGACCTCCCGCTGTGAATTACTTCAGCAGCTTATCCAACATGTTGATATCAGCGTTATTGTGCAGATGCGGCACCGTCCAGCCGTTCTGGTCGTACTCGGACAGGCAGCGGTCGACCATCGCCATCATTTTGTCCATATTGCCGGAGCTCTGCGCCTGGCGCAGACACTGCAGGCGAATCTCATCCTGGCTACCGGAGTAGTTGATCTCATACAGTTCATGGCGGCCGCCGAATTCGCTGCCGATGGCGTCCCACATCAGTTTGAGGAT
>PPYF01271169.1_pt1 | contig 19480 bp, 17 predicted proteins | sample 1559871 | NCBI WGS metagenome assembly PPYF01 (sample SAMN08240021, study PRJNA423297) | Human gut metagenome, whole genome shotgun sequencing project. | reverse complement strand
CCGTCGAAGCGGAAGGAGAATCCCCGTTCGCTGTCATCAAAGTGATGGGAAGATACGCCGAGGTCGGCAAGTATGGCATCCACTTTTTCGATGCCGTGATAGCGTAGGAAGTTGTGCAGGTAGCGGAAGTTGCTGCGTACGAATGTAAAATGCGGGTTGTTCACAATGTTACGTTCCGCATCCTCGTCCTGGTCGAAGCTCAGCAGCCGGCCGCCGTCTTCCAGGCGGGACAGTATCTCGCGCGAATGTCCTCCTCCACCAAACGTTACGTCTACATACGTGCCGTCCGGACGGATGTTCATTGCATCTACGCTCGGCATCAGCAATACGGGGATGTGATATGTTGTTTCTTCTTTCATCATCTGTTGTTTATAGCTTATTTTCGTTACAACAAATATTTTCGTCTCCCAGCAGTTCTTCAAGAGCCTCGCTGAACTCGTCGGGGTTCATGAATGGTTGGTCGGCACGTTCCTTAGCCCAGATTTCTATTGTGTTGTCCACACCAATGAAGCGGACATCACTTTGTATACCCGCCATTTGCAGGTAACGTTTTGGGAGCAGGATGCGTCCGTTCCCGTCAGGGGTCATGACTTCCGCGTCACTTACGAACTGGCGGAAAATCATTTGTTGTTTGGCGTTCCATTTATTCAGCCGGCAGCGAAGTTGGTTTTGAGTGGCAAACCATACACTTTCCGGGTAGAGCACCAGGCAATCCTGATACACGTCCTTACGCAACACGAGTCTTTCTTCAGAAGCGGCTTGCAGCTGTTTCCGGAAGGTGGCCGGGATGAAAACTCTTCCTTTTGCATCCGCCTTAGCCTCGATATTACCTAAAAATTGTATCATTTCTCACCTTATTATAATAAGCGACGGTAAAAATACACATTTCCCCACAATTCCCCACAATCTTTTAACTAAAATCTTAGGAAGAAGTTTTCAACACCTTGTTGATAGCTTATTCATTTGATAATGAAGCTGCTTTTGAAACGCTTTGCTGGTGGGGGATTCGTGTAGTCTCTTTTGAAAAGATTCGGTTGAGGATGACGGTCTTTGGTTTGAAAGTCGCTTGTTGGTGGAATGGTGTCTTGGGTGGGAAACTTCTTTCCCAGCTTTGCGGATATCTAAACCAAGACTTGGTTTCTCTATCCCCAGGCTTGGTTTGGAAAAACCAAAGTTTGGGATAAAGCTCTTTCTTAACTCTTTCTTGTTTTAGTATTAACTTCTGAAACTTTTTTTGTTAACTTCCCGTCTATTTTGTGAACGTTACTACTTACCGGAAGATGATGGGAGGGAGGAGTGATAATATTCCCCCTGGAGTGGTTGATTATTACATTCATCCACAGAATCCAGGGGGGATAAATGTTTTTTTACTGTATGCTGTTCAGCAAGTCTAGCTTGCCCTCGTTCACCAGTTTTAGAATGAGTTCGCCAAACAATGTGTTTTGCCATGCAAACCAGGCGCGGGTGAACTTGGCGGGATTGTCTTTGTGGAAAGACTCGTGCATAAAGCCGGTTCCGGCTTCTGTATCCATCAACATCTTCACGCAAGTTTTAATCTCTTCATCGTTCTGGCTTGTGAAGGCTTTCATCATGATGCTCATCGGCCAAATCATGTCGTAGCCGATGTGCGGACCTCCAATGCCTTCGCCTGCCGTACCTTTGAAGAAGTATGGGTTATCCTCGCTCCATACGAAACGACGGGTGTTCTGGTAAATAGGATCGTTGATGTCCACATCGCCCAGATAGGGCAGTGCGATAAGGCTCGGTACATTGGCGTCGTCCATCAGAAGGTGGTTGCCGAAACCGTCTACCTCGAAGGCATAGATGGTGCCGTATTTGGGATGGTTGTAGGTAGCGTATTTTCGTAGGGCGGTTTCTACTTCTCCGGCCAGGTCGGTACATTCTTTTGCAAGCTCCGGGCGGTTATTGACTTCAGTCAGAATCTCGGCTGCCTTACGCAGCGAAGATACGGCGAAGAAGTTGGAGGGTATCAGGAATTGGAAGGTGGTGGCGTCATCGGAAGGGCGGAAAGAAGATGCAATCAGTCCGACCGGTTTCACCGGATTGCCCCAGCCGTCGTTGGTCATCGTGTCCAGTGCGCGTTCAGTTACCCGCTGGAAATGGTAGGAACCGCGTCCGTCACGGCGCTGTTGGTCGCGGAAGGTGGTCAGGATGTTTTGGATTGCTTTTATCCACTCGGCATCGAAGATGCTTGTATCACCGGTCGTTTTCCAGTAATGGTAGGCAAGGCGTAGCGGATAACACAGTGAATCGATTTCCCATTTACGCTCGTGCACCTCGTCGTTCATGTCGGTAAGGTCGGTTTTCCAGTGTCCGTCGGGGATGGGGCCGTCGTTGAAGGCGTTGGCAAACGGGTCTACATTAATCAGCTTGAATTGGCGGTTGATGACTCCTGCAAGCATCGTCTTCAGTTCCTTGTCTTCATTGGCCAGCTGTACGTAGGGCCACACCTGCGCACCTGAGTCGCGGAGCCACATGGCATGGATATCTCCGGTGTAGACAAATGTGTCGGGCTTCCCGTCTTTCTTGTCCTTGCGGAAATGGACGGTGGTGTCCAGCGTGTTGGGAAAGCAGTTAGTGAACATCCATGACAGCTTCTGATTTTTCAGCAGCTGCTGTATCCGTTGAATTTGTTCTTCTACGGCTTTGGAACGGAACAGTCGTTTTGATTCTACCGGTCGGTTGTCTTTGCAGTTTCTGGCGGGTAAAGAAGATGCGGCTCTTTACTGTTCCAAGTGGGAGGTTCAGCTTTTCTGCGATTTCACGGTACTTGAAACCGGAGACATGCATGGAGAAAGGTATCTTGTACTCACGTGGCAAGGCATTGACAATGCGGTGCATTTCCTTCAGGTCGTAGGCGCCTTCTGTGCTGTCGAGTGTGAGGTCATGCGGCGTGTTCAGATGATAGAGATTGTCTGTGGTATCTACAAATGTCTGGTCACGTACCACTTTACGGTAATTGTTGATGAAAATATTACGCATGATGGTATATATCCATCCTTTAAAGTTGGTATCAGGTGTGTACTTCTCTTCATTGTCCAGAGCTTTCAGGGATGTCTCTTGAAGCAGGTCGTTGGCCTCTTCGCGGTCGGAGGTTAATTTATATGCAAAGCGTAATAAGTCGTTTTGAACTCCGAGTAGGTCTTGGGTAAATGTTCTATTATTCATAATGGATGTTTTTTAAATTATTGTTCGTTTTATTGATGATGCAAAGCTACGGATGATTTCTCTTTTTGATAGACGGAAATCAAACTCTCTTTGGGGTAAAATCTAACAATTGGCAGTTTTCGGGTGGCTTTGGTTAGCTTTCAGTGCCTCGGATAGGTGGAAAAGTGGGATGTAGCCAGAGATTGCTATCCTGATTTTTGTAAATAATATTGTCGCAAAGCGTAACGGCTTGAATGAGTTTGTGTACGAAATACAAGGGGCGAGACCATGAAAGGCAGACGCGGGATTGTCCCGGCCTGCCTTTCTCTCTTTTGATACAACTAAAATCTGTACTCTTCTTAATTTATGGAAATCACTGGTTTTATATGCTGAGTGCTTAAACAAAATCCTTCAAGTCTTGTTGTAGTTTTTGGCGGGTGAAGTAAATGCGGCTCTTTACCGTGCCTAAGGGCAACCCTAGCTTCTCTGCAATTTCGCGGTATTTGAAGCCGGAGACATGCATGGAGAAGGGAATCTTGTACTCCCGTGGAAGGGCGTTGACAATGCGGTGCATCTCTTTCAGGTCATATGCGCTTTCTGTGCTTTCAAAAGCGGCGTCGCGCGGCAGGTTCAGGTGATAGAGATTGTCCGTGGTATCCACGAAAGTCTGGTCACGCACCACTTTGCGGTAATTGTTGATGAAGATATTGCGCATGATGGTGTATATCCATCCTTTGAAATTAGTATCGGGCGTATACTTCTCTTCGTTATCCAGAGCTTTCAGGGATGTTTCCTGCAAGAGGTCGTTGGCTTCTTCACGGTCGGAAGTAAGTTTGTATGCAAAACGCAATAAATCGTCTTGAACTCCGAGCAGGTCTTTTTTAAATGTTATATTGTTCATATGTGCTATGTTTTTTTTCGTTAATCTTGATATTGCAAGTTTACGGAAGTTTTCTCTTTCAGGCAGACGGATTTCAAACACACTTTAGGGGAAAAACTATCAATTGACAGTTTTTAGGTGCTATTTGATAGATTTCGGGTGCAGTTTTCTGTCATTTTTTTGCGATTAATTAAAAAGATGAGTTAATTTTGCGCATTCATTTCATCAAAAGAAGAATGGCTGACGACTCTTTATTTTTGATTGACATAGACAAGATACTTCGGGAAAAGGCTCCGAAGCAGTCTAAGTATATCCCCAAGTTCGTGGTTTCGCAGGGCTTTGTTCGCGTAGGCAGAATGGGGTCATCCGTGACTTGGATTGGAAAAAGACCTTTATCGTGAAGAGTGTCGAAGCCCACCGTGATGTCGTTCCTATCCACTTCGAGGGGCGGAATTCCAACTTCTTTTATAATCTTGCCAATCTTTGTAAGATATTGGGTATCAAGTTCAATATCGCCATGCTTTACCTGGCAGATGAAATGCTGAAGAATCGTCATAAAACATTTACCATCACCATAGGGAAGCCTATCCCCTGGCAAACTTTCGACAAATCGAAAAGCCCGGCCGGATGGGCGCAATATGTGAAGGATATTGTATATAAATTGTAGAGAGACCGTATTTATATTAAAGAAGAACTACTAACAGAAAAATATGGAAGATGTTATTGCACCGATAAGCAAGGAGCTGTTGAAAGCGGAGTTGACTGAGGAAAAGCGTCTGCGCATGACCAATAGAAGTCATAATCAGATATATATCATTACTGCCCAAGACTCTCCGAATACAATGAAGGAGATCGGCCGTTTGCGCGAGATTGCATTCCGTGCTGCGGGAGGAGGAACGGGCAAGTCTATGGATATTGATGAATATGACATCATGGACAACCCGTACAAGCAGTTGATTGTCTGGAATCCGGAAGCAGAAGAAATTTTGGGTGGATACCGTTATATCTTAGGTACGGATGTGCGTTTTGATGAACATGGTGCCCCTATTCTGGCAACTGCCCATATGTTTAACTTTTCGGATAAGTTTTTGAAGGACTATCTTCCTACGACCATCGAGTTAGGACGTTCGTTCGTTACGTTGGAGTATCAGTCTACGCGTGCAGACAGTAAAGGTCTGTTTGCGTTGGATAATCTGTGGGATGGTTTGGGCGCACTGACCGTAGTCATGCCCAATGTGAAGTATTTCTTCGGAAAGGTGACTATGTATCCCAGCTATCATCGTCAGAGCCGTGATAAGATTCTTTATTTCCTTCGGAAACATTTTGCGGATAAGGACAACCTGATTACTCCGATGAAACCGTTGCTTCTGGAGTCGGACGAGAATGAATTGGATGCTCTATTCTGTAAAGACTCTTTTAAGGAAGACTATAAGATTTTGAATTGTGAAATCCGTAAGGCGGGGTACAATATTCCCCCGTTGGTGAATGCCTATATGAGTCTTAGCCCTACCATGCGTATGTTCGGTACAGCCATCAATTACGGTTTTGGAGATGTGGAGGAAACGGGTATCCTGATTGCCGTAGACGAGATTTTGGCAGAAAAGCGCATCCGCCACATCGAGTCGTTCATAGCGAGCGAACCGGAGTCGTGCAAGCTTACGTCGGGAGCAAATAAGGTTGTATCATAGGACTATCCGGAAGAATGCTTGTCGTCTGTTATACCGCTGGCAAGCTATTCCCGTTTATTTTCCTGTATAAATCGAGTGCAAATACATCCGTCATTCCGGAGATGTAATCCAATACCGCCTGTATTCTTTCATAGAGTGCAGGCGCTTTTATGTTGTACTGGCCCGATACGCGATTGATGAGCAGTTGCGAATATGCCTTTTCCGGAGAACACACGGCGTCAATCATCAGTTCGAGCAGGGTACAGTTTATGGGCATCCTCGATATCCATCATCTGGTAGCAGATGTCATCGGCGGCTTCCACCAGGTAGACCAGCGGGTGGCGGGCATATTTCAACGGGGCATTGTTCTGCTTCTCCATACCCAGTTCTTCTGCTATGCGGCGAAAACTTTCTTCCTCTGTAATGAAGAAACCAAATTTTGACTTCTTGCCTGCGAGACTCGATGAAAAGGGATATTTCACGATGCTTGCCAGGGTGGAGTAGGTGAGTACAAATCCTCCCTGCCGCCTTCCCTCAAACTGGTGGGTAAGCAGACGGAACGCATTTGCATTCCCTTCAAAGTGAGTAAGGTCCTCCCATTGGGCAGGTGTCAGTTGGCCCTTCAGGGACATTCCTTTTCCCTCGGAAAAAAAGGTGGAAATAGCTCGTTCTCCCGAATGTCCGAAAGGAGGATTTCCCAAGTCGTGTGCCAGGCAGGCGGCCGAAACTATGGAGCCTATTTCGGTGAGGTAGCTGCCTTGCAGTTCCGGGTGGCGGGCAATGAGAACTTTCGATACATCGTTGCCTAATGAGCGGCCTACGCATGATACTTCCAAGCTGTGTGTCAATCGGTTGTGGACAAATACACTACCGGGAAGAGGGAATACCTGGGTTTTGTTCTGCAGACGGCGGAAGGGGGCAGAGAAGACAAGGCGGTCATAGTCACGTTGGAATTCCGAGCGGTTTTCATGGCGTTCCTGGTGAAACTCTTCCAGTCCGAAGCGTTTGGCAGATATGAGCGTATTCCAATTCATCATGATGTTATTTGAGATTTGACGATTTACTATTTACGATTGAAGTTACTATTATTTAACTGCAAATGTATCACTATTTTGTATAAAAAGCCGTATTTTCGCCCAAGTTTATAGTAAAAGGAAGATGAATTGCGAAACTTGAATTACTCGAATTGTAAGAATAGAAGTAGCCCCAATCGTAAATAGTAAATCGTCAAATCGTAAATAACATCATGTTGAACGTACAAATCATCAATAAATCAAAGCATCCGCTTCCGGCTTATGCCACTGAGCTGTCTGCAGGAATGGATATCCGTGCAAACCTTAATGAACCTATTTCGCTGGCTCCGATGCAGCGGTGTCTGGTGCCTACTGGCCTTTATATCGCTCTTCCTGAAGGATTTGAGGCGCAAGTGCGTCCGCGTAGCGGATTGGCCATTAAGAAGGGGATTACCGTGCTGAACTCCCCTGGAACGATTGATGCCGATTACCGTGGTGAAGTTTGTATCATTCTCGTCAACCTTTCTGCAGAAACCTTCGTCATCGAAGATGGGGAGAGGATTGCACAAATGGTGATAGCGCGTCACGAACAAGCTCTTTGGCAGGAAGTGGAAGTGCTGGATGAGACGGAGCGCGGTGCCGGAGGTTTCGGGCATACGGGTAAAAAATGAATGGATATTGTTCCGTTTTACGGGTTAAGAATTTATAATTAAATAGATGAGAATCAGAGTAAAAATAATACTTGCGTTGTTGATAGGTACCTTCTGCTTTACTACGTACGGAGTGCAGGCTGCCAATGTTCAAGCTTCTAAGGAGAAAATGAGCGGGTACGGTCGGTCTGAAAAGGCACGGAAGGAATTGAAGAAACGGAAGAAGTCGAAGAAAGCCGACGTTTCGGAAACGGAGAAAGCCGCTGCCTTGTTGGAAAATATGGCGGTACGTTTCTCGGATAAGCTGGACCCGCTATACAACTTGCTGGAGATTTACAACCGCCAGGAAGAGTATGACAAAGTTATCGGTATACTGAACAAGCTCGAGGAACGGATGGGCAAGAATGAACAGCTCAGTATGGAGAAGTTCCGCATCTATCTGCAAAAGAAGGACGACAAGAGCGCCTTTCATGAAATAGAAAGTCTGGTAGAAGAGTATCCCAACGATATGCGCTATCAAGTTGTGCTGGGGGATGTCTATATGCAGAACGGGAAAAAGCAGGAAGCTTATGAGATTTACAAGAAGGTGCTGGCCGAAGAGCCGGACAATGCAATGGCCATGTACTCATTGGCTTCTTACTACGAAGAGACCGGACAGAAGGGGCTGTATGAACAGCAATTGGACACGCTGTTGCTGAACAAGAAAGTGGCTTCGGACACCAAACTGAATGTGATGCGGCAGTTCATCGTGCAGAACGAGCAGGCAGGCAAGGACAGCACACGTGTCATTACGCTCTTCAACCGTATCATGGAGCAGGAGCCCGATGAGGCGCAATTACCTTTGCTGTATGCCCAATATCTTCTTTCCAAAGGAATGAACAAGGAGGCTGGACCGGTTCTGCGCCAGGTTCTGGCGATAGACCCTACCAACACAGCGGCTCGTATGACATTGCTGGGGGAAGCTGTGCGCCAGGAGGATTACAAGGAAATAATGAATTTGTGCGAAGCCGGTGTGGAGTCCAATCCCGATATGTTGGAGTTCTATTTCTATCTGGCCATTGCCTACAACCAGGCGGAACGGACGGATGATGCCCTTGCCATCTGTCAAAAGGCTTTGTCGCACGTCAAGGACGACAGCAAGAAGGAGGTCGTATCAGATTTTTATGCCATTATCGGTGATGCTTATCACACCAAGAATCTGCATGCGGAAGCTTATGCGGCTTATGATTCCGCTTTGGTGTACAATCCTTCAAACATCGGTGCCTTGAATAACTACGCATATTATCTTTCCGTGGAGCGCCGCGACTTGGACAAGGCGGAAGAGATGAGCTACAAGACAGTGAAAGCCGAGCCGAACAATTCCACCTATCTCGATACATATGCATGGATATTGTTTGTTAAAGGTAATTATGCCGAGGCGCGTCTCTACATAGTTGTCCTTGCTGTTGTTGCTGGCTGTGGGGCTTGCCGGTTGCAAGACTTCGCGTCACTCAAGTTCTCTGTCCGGAGAATCTGCCTGCCTTTCCTCCAAAGTGCAGCTGACGGTACCCCATAAAGATGCCACCCTTACTGTGAACGGTACGATGAAGTTGAAGAAGGAAGAATGCATGCAGATTTCCTTTCTGATGCCGATACTTCGTACGGAGGTGGCACGTATGGAAGTCACCCCGGATGAGATTCTGTTGGTAGACCGTATGGGAAAACGTTATGTCCGTGCAACACGTAAGGAACTGAAGGATGTGCTGCCCAAGAAGGCGGATTTTGCCCATTTGGAGAAACTGCTTTATGCTGCTTCCAAACCCAATGGCAAGAAGGTGCTTACCGGCAAGGAACTCGGGATACCCTCTCTGGAAAAGGGAAAGATTGAACTTTCCAACTTCTCGGATAAGCCTTTTGCACTGACTCCTACCCAGCTCTCACAGAAATATAAAGAGGTGGAGCTGGAAGAACTGCTGGAAATGCTGATGGACCTTTGATTAGTTGATAATTGTCAGATAATCCCTCATAACTTATAACTCATAACTTATGAAGCTTCTCCTTCTCTTCTTTCTCCTCCTTTTGCCGGTTTCTCCGCTCCTTGCCCAGTCCAACAAGCTGATTAAGGAACTGGAAAGCAAGCGTGGTGCCTTGCAGAAACAGATAGCAGAGTCGGAAACGCTGTTGATAACCACCAAGAAGGATGTGGGAAGCCAGTTGAACGGTCTTGCTGCACTGACCGGACAGATAGAAGAGCGCAAACGCTATATTCTGACTATCAATAATGATGTGGAATCCATAGAGCGCGAGTTGTCTTCATTAGAACGTCAGTTGACCCGCCTGCAACGTGACCTAAGGGACAAGAAGAAGAAATACGAATCGTCCGTTCAATATTTGTATAAGAACCGCTCCATTGAAGAGAAGCTGATGTTCATTTTCTCTGCCAAGAGCCTGGCACAGACCTATCGACGCATGCGCTATGTACGTGAATATGCTACTTATCAGCGCCTGCAAGGCGAGGAAGTGTTGAAAAAGCAGGAGCAGGTGAACCGTAAGAAGACTGAGCTTCAGCAAGTGAAGGTTGCCAAGGAAGGATTGTTGAAAGAACGTGAAGAGGAGAAAGTCAAGCTGGAAGCGCAGGAGAAGGAACAAAAGTTGTTGGTAGCCAATCTGAAAAAGAAACAGCGGGGATTGCAGAACGAACTGAATAAGAAACGCCGTGAAGCCAATCAGCTCAATGCACGCATTGACCGTCTGATAGCGGAAGAAATAGAGAAAGCGCGTAAGCGTGCGGCAGAAGAAGCGCGCCGTGAGGCAGCCGCACGTAAAAAGGCTGGTGAGAAAACCGAAAAAACGGCAACTGCCTCTACGCCCGCAAAGCCGAAGGCACAGCCTTTGGAAACTTACTCCATGAGTAAGGCAGACCGTGAATTATCAGGGAACTTTGCTAATAATCGCGGTAAGTTGCCGATGCCCATCACCGGAGCGTATATCATTACCAGCCATTACGGCCAGTATTCTGTGGAAGGTTTGCGCAATGTCAAGCTGGACAATAAGGGCATTGATATACAAGGGAAACCGGGTGCCCAAGCCCGTGCCATCTTCAATGGTAAAGTGGCGGCTGTCTTTAAACTGAACGGACTGTTCAATATCCTTGTCCGTCACGGGAATTATATATCAGTCTATTGCAACTTGTCATCGGCCTCGGTGAAGCAGGGCGATGATGTTGCCACCAAACAGACTCTCGGACAAATCTTCTCGGATGGGGCCGACAATGGTCGTACGGTGCTACACTTCCAATTGAGGAAAGAGAAGGAAAAACTGAATCCGGAGCCGTGGCTGAACAGATAATGATAATTTAAATTTTTACTCCTTCCAGCAGCTCCAGATACATCCCTATCGCCTCCTCTATCTCCTTGACAAAGATAAATTCATCGGCAGTGTGTGAACGGGCACTTTTCCCCGGTCCCATCTTCAGAGAAGGGAATGGCATCAGTGCCTGGTCGGACAAGGTCGGTGAGCCGAAAGGAGTACGTTTCATGGCAATAGCCTTTTGCACTACCGGATGCTCCGGAGCTACGTGTGAAGAGCTTAGCCGGAAGGAGCGGGCTTTGGCTTCACACGTGATGTGTTTCTGTATTTCATCGAATAGCTCCTGATTGCTATAACACTCGTTGCTGCGAATGTCTACGACAAAAGTACAACGGTCGGGAATGACGTTATGCTGTGTACCGGCGTTTACCATGGTTACGCTCATCTTCACGGGACCCAGCAGGGAAGATTCTTTTGGGAAACGGTAATCACGAAACCAGGCAATATCATCCAATACCTTATATATAGCATTATCTCCCTCGTTTCGGGCAGCATGTCCCGATTTTCCGGTAGCAGTTACGTCCAGCACCATCAATCCTTTTTCTGCAATGGCAGGTTGCATCTCTGTCGGCTCGCCTACAATGGCAAACTGTATGGGAGGGAGTTCCGGCAATACGCATTCTATTCCCCTTTTGCCTGATACTTCCTCCTCACACGAGGCAAGATATATCAGATTGTAGGCCTGAGTGGTGCGGCACAATGTCAGGAATACTTGCAGCAGGCTGACTACACTGGCTCCGGCATCGTTGCTGCCCAGCCCGTAGAGCTTTCCATTACTTTCCAGCGTTGGTTTGAAAGGATCTTTTCGCCACCCGTTGACGGGTTTTACGGGCAAACTTACGGATAAAAAATGAAAAGGACGCCAAACCGACGTCCTTTCTGTTTTTTCAATATTGTTTAGAAGAAGCAACTGAGTGATATCATCAAGTTGCGGTTTTTGTTGCCTGAATCTTTAATGTTCTCTACCAGTCCCCAGTCATAACCGATGGAAATCTGATATTTCTGACTGAATTCGACTCCGGCTTTTAATCCGAGACCGAAATCAAAACGCTTCATGGCATCATCCCCGAATACATTGGTGGAGTTATCATCAAACTCATATTCGTCAAGAATATCTCCTTCTGCCTTGGCTTTGCCAAAAAGACCGATGGCTAAATAAGGACCGGCATTGCCGAATATGGCAAAGTTCTCATTCACTGCATATTTATAGCCAATGTGTACAGGAATTTCCAGGTAGTAGGGATTGAACTTGATAGAAGCAGCAGAGCCTCCGTCTATTTTGGCTCCTTTCAGCGTAAGTAATGCACCCATATCGAGGTAGACTCCTTCTGAAATTTGAGGCAATCCTACTTCAGCCTTTACCCCAGCATGAAAGCCTATTTTACTGTCGAAACCGGTAATGGAGAAGTTACTGGAGTTCATGCCGACTGTTGCTCCCCATCTGAGGTTGTCTTGAGCATTGATGCTTGCTAAACCTATGGTCAGCATAGCCATTAAAAGCAATACTTTTTTCATGTTCATTGAATTTGATTTAGTTTGTATATCACCACAACGCCAGGCAGAGAAGTATGGAGACAAAATAGCCCTGAAATACAGGGACTATGAAACTGCACAATGGATACCCATCTCTTGGAAAGAGTTCTCACAGACTGTACGCCGGACTGCCAATGCAATGGTGGCTTTGGGAATAGAGCCACAAGAGAATATCGGTATCTTCTCGCAGAATAAATCCGAATGTCTCTTTACTGATTTCGGTGCATTCGCCAACCGGGCGGTGACTATACCTTTGTATGCTACCAGCTCACCGGCCCAGGCACAGTATATCATCAACGATGCACAGATACGTTATCTGTTTGTAGGCGAGCAGTTCCAGTACGATGCCGCTTTCAGCGTGTTCGGATTTTGCCAGTCTCTGCAGCAGCTCATCATCTTCGACCGTGCTGTGGTGAAAGATCCGCGCGACATGACTTCCATCTATTTTGATGAATTTATGGCAATGGATGAAGAGTTGCAGCACAATGCCATTGTAGAAGAACGTACAGCAGCTGCCTCAGATGATGACCTCGCCAATATCCTTTATACTTCCGGTACTACCGGTGAGCCGAAAGGTGTCATGCTCCATCATTTCAATTATAGAGAGGCTTTCCGCATTCATGATATCCGATTGCCTTTCATGACAGACCGGGATGTTTCCATGAACTTCCTTCCGCTGACCCATGTATTCGAAAAGGCATGGACCTACCTTTGTATACACCGGGGGGTGCAGGTCTGCATCAATCTCCGTCCACAAGATATCCAAACTACTATTAAAGAGATACGCCCTACACTGATGTGCAGTGTACCCCGTTTTTGGGAGAAAGTCTATGCCGGTGTGCAGGAGAAGATTTCCCAGGAAACCGGTCTGCGTAAAGCGATGATGTTGGATGCCATCAAGGTGGGCAGGACGCATAACATTGATTATTTGCGCCAAGGAAAGACTCCTCCGATGATGCTTCATCTGAAATACAAGTTCTACGAAAAGACCATTTATGCTCTGCTGAAGAAGACGATAGGTATTGAGAACGGTAATTTCTTCCCTACGGCAGGTGCTGCTGTGCCTGATGAAATCTGCGAGTTTGTGCATTCTGTAGGTATAAACATGGTGGTGGGCTATGGTCTGACGGAATCTACGGCTACCGTTTCCTGCTTCCTCAACGAAGGCTATGAGATTGGTTCCGTAGGTACGGTGATGCCTGATGTGGAGGTGAAGATTGGCGAGAACAGAAGCGTTTCACGCTTCTGCCGGAACCATTCAGCATGGAGCGTGGGGAACTGACGAATACGCTGAAGCTGAAACGTTCTATTGTGGCAAAGAACTACAAGGAGCTGATTGATAAGATGTACGAAGAATAAAACTTTGTTTTTTTGTTTATAACCGTCCGACCTGGGGTGAATCTTTTTCATTCCGGGCCGGACGGTCTGTTTTTTATCTCCTTCTTCTGAACAGAAAGAAACTACCCCCTGCACTGCGAGAAACTAATCATCTGTATACTGCTGACTGGCAGTTTTTATGCTTCTTATTATTCTTACAACAGCTGTTGTAAGAAAAGAACACAGCTGTTATAAGAAAAGAATACAGCTGTTGTAAGAAACTAACATGACTGTGATAAGAATAATGAGATGCGAGAAAATAGTTAGTTTGTCGCAGTGGAGAGGTTAGTTTGTCGCGGTGCCGGGGGGGAATTCTCTTGTAGATAATGAAAGCCTCACTCTTAGGCGAGGGAGAGAAGGGTGATGCCGTAATCTGCTTAAAACCATGCAATAAAGCACCGGTTCTGCCAGCAGTTTTTATTCATTAACTTTTATTAGCAAATAAATCGTCCTTTTCCGATAGGGTTGCGGTTGTGCCCCCGGTTTTATATACGAGAGCTTGAAAGAAATCTGCAGAATAAAGACATTTGGATAAGCTTAAATATTAACCGTAACATACTAATAGCCTATGAAGCATACAAAGAAGAAGAAATGAGAGGAACAGTCAATCAGACTGGCCGATCGGGATAACAGATTTCCGAGAATCTGTTTATTAACTTAACACATATTTAATCTAATATTTATTTTCCGAAAAACAGCTTATGAAAAAAAGATTTATGCTAACCTTGGTTTGCCTGATGGCGGCCATTAGCTGGGTAGCAGCCCAAAATTCCCCCATTACCGGTATCGTTATTTCAGCTGAAGACAATGAACCGATTATCGGAGCTTCCGTATTGGTAAAAGGAAGTACTACCGGAGCCGTAACAGATTTAGACGGCAAATTCACTATTACAGATGCACCCGCAGGTGCCACGACACTGCAAGTGTCTTTCGTAGGTATGATAACACAAGAAGTTCCCATCACTCCGGGAACGATAAGAGTCACATTAAAGAATGATGCCAAGCTACTGGATGAAGTGGTGGTAACGGCATTGGGTATTGCAAAGAAAGAAAAATCACTGACTTACTCTACTCAAGTGGTGAACGGCGACGAATTGGTTCGTGCCAAGGACCCCAACATGATGAATGCGCTGGCCGGTAAGACGGCAGGTGTGCAAATCAACAAGAGTTCTTCCGGTCTGGGTGGTTCTTCCAAGGTCATCATCCGTGGTAACCGTTCGGTAAGCGGTAATAATCAGCCTCTTTACGTGATAGACGGGGTGCCGTTCGGTTCCTCCACCAACGAAAATACTTCAACTACCATTGGTGGTGATAATGACAGTGGTAACTACGACCGTGGCGACGGTATCTCCAATTTGAATCCCGATGATATTGAGAGTATGAATATCTTGAAAGGTCCTGCGGCAGCCGCTTTGTATGGTAGCTCGGCTGCCAACGGTGTGGTAATCATCAATACCAAAAGAGGTAAAGAAGGTCGTGCCAGCATTTCTTTCAATACCAATACCACTTTTGATATGGCTGCCTATGGTATTCCCGAATTCCAGAATCATTATACCGGCCAAACGACCAGCTGGGGCGGTAAGATAAACGGTAGTCCCGACTATACTGACGATTTCTTCAAGACGGGTGTTACCACTATTAACTCTCTTTCTTTAAGTATGGGTTCAAAGGCTATGCAGACTTATTTCTCCTATGCCAATACTTACGGCAAGGGTGTGGTAGAAGGCAACCGTTTGGTGAAACATAACTTTAATTTCCGCGAAACAGCGAATTTTTTCAATAATAAGTTGACGGTCGATGCCAACGTCAATGCCATGTATCAGAAAGGAAACAACCGTACCACTTCAGGAGGTTATTATATGAATCCTTTGGTCGGTTTGTACCACTTCCCGCGTGGTGGTGTAGAGGGGGGTAAAGATTTTAACTACTACAAGGATAACTATCAAGTGTTGAATACCGGACGTAATATTATGGATCAAAACTGGTATAAGACTTCCGGAACCGATATGGAGCAAAATCCTTATTGGCTTATCAACAAAGTGCCTAATGAAGATACGAGGTACCGTACTTTGATAAACCTGAGTGTGAAATACCAGATTAACGATTATTTCAGTATCCAGGCTCGTGGTAGCGCCGACTATATAGTGGATAAAGACAATACCCGTATGTATGCAGGTACCAGCCCTATCCTCTGCGGTATGAATGCTGCTGGAACCGGAACCAATGGCCGTTACAGCTATAATGAACAAAGTGAACTTTCTACTTATGGAGATGTCCTCTTTACGTATCAACAACAGTTCGAGAACTTCAGCTTTAATGCATCAGTCGGTGGCAGTATCAATGATTATAATGGCAATGGAACCGGTTTCGATTCCTATCCGGGTACACTCTCCATTCCCAATGTATTTACGATGCAGAATGTGACTCTCAATGCAGGCTCTTTGAGTGATTGGAAAAAACATACACAAAGCCAGAGCGTGTTCTTTACCGGTCAGATTGGTTTAAAAGACCAGCTTTTCCTTGACGTGACGGCACGTAATGACTGGACTTCTACCTTGGCCTATACCAAGTATAAGAACAAGGGCTTTTTCTATCCGTCAGTAGGTCTTACCTGGTTGCTCAACGAAACTTTGAAGTTGCCTTCCTGGATTAGTCTTGGGAAAATCCGTGGTGCATGGTCACAAGTAGGTAACGGTTTGGATACCTATCTCTCCAATCCACTTAATACGATTACAAAGAACGGCAGTATCAGCTTTAATACAACTTCTCCTTTTGATGAGTTGAAACCTGAAAAGACGACTTCTCTGGAATTTGGAACCGAATGGCGCTTCTTTGACAGCCGCTTGGAGTTTGATTTTACTTATTACAAGACGAATACAAAGAACCAGCTCTTCACCTTGCCCGCTCCTTCCGGTTCAGAGTATAATACCTATTATGTAAATGCAGGTGACATTCAGAACAGTGGTATAGAAATTATGATGAACGCCACTCCGGTGATGACCAATAGTTTCCGTTGGAAAACCGGCGTCAACTTTGCCACCAACAAGAACGAAGCCAAAGCATTGGCCGGTGAAGCATTGGGATATTTCCAATTCAGTGGCGGTGAGAGTAATAATGTATGGAGCCGTCTGGAAGTAGGTGGTTCGTTCGGCGACTTCTACGGAACAACTTTTGAACGTGATGATAACGGTAAAATCAAGTTTGGCGATGACGGTCTGCCATTGGTGAACAAATCCGATCCTAAAAAGCTGGGTAACTCAAATCCTGATTTCAATTTAGGATGGAGCAATACGCTTACCTGGAAAGACTTCTCGTTGTATTTTCTTATTGACGGACGCTTTGGTGGTAAAGTGATGTCATTGACAGAAGCCGACCTTGACCAGCAAGGTGTGAGCAAGGCTACCGGTGATGCACGTGACCGTGGATATGTGATGCTCGAAGGGCATAAGATATCCGGAGAGCAGGCTATACAAGATTTTTATAATCTGGTGGGCGGACGTGCCGGTGTGACAGAGTACTATACTTACAGTGCCACTAATATTCGTTTGCGCGAACTTTCCATAGGATACAATCTGCCCCAGGCATGGCTGACTAAGATTGGTGTCATCAAGAGTGCGCAAATTTCGCTGGTGGGCCGTAACTTGTTCTTCTTCAAGAACAATGCTCCTTATGATCCCGATGGTATGCTGTCTACCAGCAACCGTTTGCAGGGTGTCGATGTGTTTGGTATGCCTACCAACCGTTCGATAGGTTTCAACTTGAAGGTTAATTTTTAAATAGACTTATAATTATGAAGAATATATTGAAATATACGGCAACTGCGTTGCTGGCAGCTTCCATGTTTACCGCATGTACCGGTGCATTCGATGACTTAAATACCGACCCGAAAGGAGTAAGTGACGAAGAATTGAAGCAGGACAACAACTATATAGGCATGCATTTTATTCCGATGATGCAGTCCATCTATTATAATAATGGCGGTGGTACTAATCCGTGGGAATATCAGCTGATACAGAATCTGAATGCGGATATGTGGTCGGGCTATGTAAGTACGGCTACTGCCTTTGCAGGTAATGTAAATAACATTACTTATGCGATGAATGCAGGTTGGAATGATAACTGCTGGGATTATGCTTATAATCACGTGATGTCCCAGAGTCTTAAAATTACGCGCAAATGTGAGAAAGACATGGAGACATATTCCCATTTCGCAGCCATCAATACCATTTGCCGTGTGATAGCCATGTCTCGTTTGACCGATCAATACGGGTGTATTATCTATACTCATTATGGTGAATCGGCTACAGGTGGTACTTATGATTCCGGGCAGGATGTTTACAAGAAGTTCTTTGAAGAACTGAGGGAGGCTGCTGATGAACTGCGTGCAGTGAAGGACAAAGATGTGGCTTCGTTCGCTCCGTTTGACTATGCTTATGGGGGTGACCTCAATAAATGGGCCAAATTGTGTAATACTATCCGTTTGCGTCTGGCCATGCGTATCGTGAAATACGACGCTGCATGGGCAAAGAGCGAGGCTGAGGCTGCCATGAATGATAGTAATGGGCTGATTGAAACCAATGATGCGAATTTTGGTATTGCTGGAAACGGTTATGTGAACCCGCTTTACGGCCTGGCCTTCAGCTATGGCGACTGTGTGCTCAATGCCAATATTCCCTCTCTGCTGGGAGGGATGAATGATGCCCGTTTGGAAAAGTATGCCACAACAAATGCTGACGGTGATTTCTTCGGTATCCGTAATGGTGTGAAAGGTTTGGAAGAGGGCAAGAACTCGGATAATTACAAGGCGATTGTGAGCAAACCTAATCTGGTTGCAACGTCTCCGGCTATTTTGGCTACTGCCGGTGAAACGATTCTTCTGGAAGCTGAAGCTGCCCTGCGTGGTTGGAATGTGAACGGTAAAGGTACTGCTAAGGATTTGTACGAGAAGGGAGTGAAGGCTTCGTTTGAACAATGGGGAGCTGCTGTAGGCGATTATTTGAGTGGCACTACTACTGCTGCTGCTTATGTGGATCCTATTATTCCGGCAGCCAGTATCGAAGGTCAAAGCAAGGTGACCGCTCAATGGGATGAGTCTTTGAGCAACGAGGAGAAATTTGCTAAGATTGCTACACAGCGCTGGATTGCTGTCTATCCCGAAGGTATGAACGGTTGGGCCGAGTTGCGTCGTACCGGTTATCCTAAACTATTCCCAGTGATGGTAAATTACAGCCAGGGTGAAATTGATACTGACCTTGGACCACGTCGTTTGCCTTTCACCATTAATGAAAAGGACAATAATCCTACCGGTTATGCCAAAGCTGTCGAAATGCTTGGTGGTCCTGATAATGCGGCAACCCGTGTATTCTGGGATGTGAACAAATCGAATTTCTGATATCCTTACTGAGTAAAAGGTATGCCGGAGACAACTTCGGCATACCTCCTTAATCTCTTGAAAGGGAATCATTTTATTTTGATAGATTTCAAATATCTTCAGATAGAGTTTAAACCTCTGTCTGACTATTCTTGCTTAATATTGTAGCTTGATTTATGTTAGCTGAAAAGAACAAGTTTCGTGCGAAAAATTGAATTAAACTTATTTACTGTATATGAGGAATATCATTAAACCTCTCTGCTTGTTGACCGGTCTGCTTTGTACCCCGGCTGTTTGGCTTCATGCCCAAGTAGATGAAAAGTTGAAAGCCGACATCGTCAGTACGGGTTACGTGCACAGTCCGTTGCCGCTCGACGAGACAAAGGCTTTCGAGACATTCGGCTTGAAAAAGAAAGTGTTGGAAACTGTGATGCTGTGTGATATGGAGGATTTCTCCAAATGGTCGCACAAGG
>PPYF01670916.1_pt1 | contig 19497 bp, 16 predicted proteins | sample 1559871 | NCBI WGS metagenome assembly PPYF01 (sample SAMN08240021, study PRJNA423297) | Human gut metagenome, whole genome shotgun sequencing project. | reverse complement strand
CGATAGCCGTAATTCTTTGATTCTTGACTGCACTCATAATCTGTACAAGGTGGACATCATGTCCACCTTGTAATTTCGCTGTTTCTTTTGTGAATCACTCCACCGTCTTTCTCCGATACTGCAAACTCTCCTCTGGATTACTGGCGTACTTTTCAACGTCCTCATATGTCTTGTAACAGTTTGCCTGCCGCCGATCGCTTTCATTCCGCATATACTGCATGGACAAGTGAGCCATGGCGTTGAGATGCCGCAGATCATCGATGTTGTCCATGCGGTATACTGCCGGATAATCTACTACGTGGGTGTATATCCGCATCGCATTTGCCCAGTCTACCACTTCCTTATCCAGTTCCGGTGCATCTCGATGCAGCAATACATTCCATGCGATCAATCGGCAAATCGCCACATTGTTCTGCGAGAACCCAGGCTTCTCTCCAAGAATCAGACTGAAATCATTCTTGTCCAGTGTACCCATGCTGTTCCCGTATTGCTCCATGTATCTTTCGATCTTGCTTTTCAAGTCCTTGATAGACGCATGAAATTTTCTCATATCTCCTGCCATTTTTGATTCCTCCGTGTTTCTTTTCCTTTTTTCTTTGATGCCTGTGACATCAGTCAAACCGGCAACGCTTTCTTGTCGATTTGACTCATGCCGCACATACTATCATTTACTCCGCCCGCTTTTGATTTGCTTGATATGCATCATACAGACCTTTCTCTATCATGATTACTTTTTGTTCCGTAGCATCATCTAGTACCATAAAATCAGGTTTCTGTTCCTGGCAATTCTGACAAAACGCTTTCAGACAATTGCATTCTGTTTCACTGGCAGGGAAGCACAACATATGCTTTCCTGTTCCATTCCCTCCAAATTGGATTTTTGTTGGAGAAGTTCTTTTTCTGAAAAACATTTTTGATTCCTCCGTGTTTCTTTTCCTTTTTTTTTTGATGTTTGTGACATCAAGTATACCGGCAGCCGCAGCTGTCGGTACAGTTCATGTCACATCTCTTACTTTCTACAGTTTTTCGGAAAAAATATAGATTACATGGGACTCACCATTCCTTTCTTATCCCAGTGTTTTTTGGTGGATGGTTTTTGATTATGAAGAATTTTGTCGATGGTGTCTTATGCTGCCTTGCCGGCTTTCCGCTTCTTTCTGCGTGTCAGCAGCATGATGATGAAGCTTGCCAGCAGTCCTGTACCGATCGCCATTACCGGTGCTGCATCACCGGTTTTCGGTGTCGATGTGGTCTTGGGTGTTGCTGTGGAAGTCGGCGTGGTGGGTGTTGCAACCGGCGGTGTGGTCGGTGTCTTTTCGTCCGTCATGGTAACGGTGATCTCGCCGTCGTCCGAAACGGTAAAGGTCTGATCCTTTGCCAATTCGTACCCTGCCGGAGCGGATTTCTCGTGCAGCGTGTACGTTTCGCCGACGATCAGCTGAGCCGTCAGAACGTGTGCTGTACCGTCTGTTGTCCATTCCTCGATCACGTTTTTGTCCTTGTCCAGCAGCTGCATCACTGCACCCTTGATGTCCTTGCCGTCTGTATCCACCTTGCGGAGCGATACACTTGTGGGCTTGTCGTACATCTCAACGTGTGTGATCGTTCCGTCTGCGTTCACCGTAAAGGTGACATCTTCGGAGATCGTCCAGCCGTTGGGTGCGGAAATTTCACGGAGTGTGTAAGTTTCGCCTGCGGTCAGAATTCCTTCGATCAGATGTGCTTCGCTGGTAGAGATCCATTCTTCAATGACGTTGCCGTCCTTGTCGATGATTTGCAGCGTTGCTCCCGGCAGTTCCTTACCGCTGGTCAGATCATACTTGGTGATAGATACCTTGGTGGTATCGTCCTTCATGTTGACCTTGGTAACTGTGCCGTCTGCATTGACCGTAAACTGCTGATCCTGTGCCAGCACATAGCCAGCCGGAGCATTGGTTTCATGCAGTGTGTAAGTTTCTCCGGCAACCAGCTGTGCTTCCATATAGTTGACATTCGTACCAGAGATCCACTCGTGAACTACATTGCCGTTCTTGTCGATGATCTGAAGCGTTGCTCCGGAAACATTCTTTTCGCCGGTGATGTCTGTTTTGCTGATGGATACCTTGGTGGTATCATCGATCATTTCCACATGGTCGATCTCACCGGTTTCGCTGACGGTGAATGTCACATCTTTTGCCAGTGTGTAGCCAGCCGGTGCAGATACTTCGTGGAGCGTGTAGGTCTGTCCTGCGATCAGGATACCCTCGATCATGTGCGGTTCGCTGCCGGAAGTCCACTGGTCAATGATGTTGTTGTCCTTGTCCAGTACCTGCATCACTGCACCCGGCAGTTCATCCTCACCAGTGATCGCTTTTTTGCTGATCTGTACCTTGGTGGTCTTGTCCAGCATCTCCACATGGGTGATGGTGTTGTCCAGATTCACAGTGAACTCTACCTTTTCAGAAATGACATATCCATTCGGTGCAGAGGTTTCGATCAGCGTGTACTTTTCGCCTGCGATCAGAACCGCTTCGATGATGTGTGCTTCGTTGGTGGATACCCAGGAATCTACCAGATTGTGATCCTTGTCATACAATTCCAGTGTTGCTCCAGGCAGTTCCTCACCGGTGGTGATGTCCTTTTTGCTGATGTGTACAGAGGTCGGTGCGTCTACCATGGAAACCATATTTACGCTGCCATCCTCGTTGACGGTGAAGGTCACATCTTCGGCAACCACATAGCCGTCCGGTGCAGATACCTCATGCAAGGTGTATGTCGCACCGGCAACCAGTACGCCGTTGATCTGATGTGCCGTACCGTCAGATACCCATGCATCGATCACATTGTCATTGGAATCCCGTACTTCCAGAGCCGCACCAGCCAGTTCCTTGTCACCAGTGATGTCTGTCTTGCTGATAGACACCTTGGTCACATCGTCCTGCATTTCAACGTGTGTCACGCTGCCGTCCGGATTGACGGTAAAGGATACGTCCTCTGCAATGACATAACCGTTCGGTGCGGAGGTTTCCCGCAGCGTATAGGTTTCGCCAGCAGTCAGGACTGCTTCGATGAGATGTGCTTCTTCTGTGGATACCCATTCTTCAATGACGTTGTCATTCTGGTCGATGATCTGGAGTGTTGCCCCTGCCAGAGCCGCACCAGTAGTAATGTCCGTCTTGCTGATGGATACCTTGGTGGTATCGTCATACATAGAAACCACATTGATGCTGCCGTCGGTGTTGACCGTAAAGCTTGCATCTGCGGCAACCACATAGCCGTTGGGAGCGGATACTTCATGCAAGGTGTAAGTTTCTCCGGCAGTCAGAACGCCGATGATCTCATGAGCCTTGTCGGTAGAGATCCATGCGTCAACCACATTGCCCTTGGAATCCAGCAGCTGCATTGATGCACCCGGCAGTTCCTTTTCACCGGTGATCTCATATTTTGTGATAGCCACCTTTGTGGTGTCGTCACGCATCTCCACTCTGGTGATGCTGCCGTCTGCATTGACCTCAAATTCTACATCTTCGGCAACGACGTAACCGTTTGGGGCAGATACCTCGTGGAGGATATATTTCTTGCCCACTGCCAGAACGCCGATGATCTGATGCTCTGTGCCATCTGATACCCAGGCATCAATGATGTTGCCGTCGGTATCCTTGACTTCCAGTGCTGCACCAGCCAGTTCCTTTTCGCCGGTGATGTCTTTCTTGGTGACGTGCAGTTTTGTGGTATCGTCCAGCATGGTGACTTCGGTGACATTGCCGTTTGCATCGACAGTAAACTCTACGTCTGTTGCAACCACATAGCCGTCCGGTGCAGATACCTCATGGAGAATATACTTTGCACCAGCAGTCAGAATGCCGGAGATCTCATGTGCTGTACCGTCGGATACCCAGCTGTCAATGACATTGCCCTGCATATCCCAGACTTCCAGCGTTGCACCGGTAATTTCATTTTCGCCGGTGATGTCTTTTTTGGTGATCGATACCTTGGTGGTATCGTCCTTCATGGCAACGGTCGTGATCGTGCCGTCCGGATTGACGGTGAACTGCATATCACTTGCCAGCACATAGCCGTCCGGTGCAGTTTCCTCGTGGAGGATATATGTCTGTCCGGATACCAGAACGCCTTCGATCAGATGTGCTTTGTCGGTAGATGTCCATTCGTCCATGACATTGCCGTCCAGATCCTTGACCTGAAGCTTTGCTCCTGGCAGCGGATTGGTTCCGGAGATGTCATACTTGGTGATCTCTACCTTGGTCTTGATGTTGTACAGGGTGATCGCATTGGGCGTGCCGTCCAGATTTACCGTAAAGGCAGAATCCGCAGCGGTGTAGTAGCCTGCCGGTGCAGCTGCTTCCCGCAGTGTGTAGGTCTGTCCGGCAGTCAGTTTGGCGGTCAGCGTATGTGTTGTGCCGTCGGTGATCCACTCATCCAGTACATTCTCGTCCTTGTCCAGGATCTGCAAGGTTGCACCGGAAAGGGGTTTCCCGTCCGGATCGACCTTGTCTACCCGAACAACAGTTGCAATATCTGTCATAGATACGCTTGTCACACTGCCGTCGGTGTTGACAGTGAACTGCTGATCCGGAGATACCACATAGCCTGCCGGAGCGGATACCTCGTGCAGAGTGTAGGTCTGACCGGAGATCAGCTGAGCCGTCAGCACATGAGCCGTGCCGTCTGTCAGCCATTCATCGACGACTGTACCAGCCTTGTCGATGATCTGCATCTTCGCACCGGACAGCGGCTTATCATCTTCCGTTACCTTGTTGATCTCCACCTTGGTGGTATCATCATACATGGCAACTACAGTCACTGTGCCGTCCGGATTGACTGTGAATTCTACATCGTTGGCAACTACATAGCCGTCTGCCGGAACAGATTCATGCAGTACATAGGTCTGTCCGGCTACCAGTACGCCTACGATCTCATGGGCTTTTCCGGTCGATGTCCAGCTGTCCAGAACGTTGTCGTTCTTGTCCCGTACCTCCAGCTTTGCACCGGGGATTTCTTTCTCGCCGGTGATGTCGTACTTGCTGATGGATACTCTGGTCTTTGCGTTGTACAGAGCCACTTCATTGGCTGTGCCGTCTGCATTGACTGTAAATGTAATGTCCTTTGCTTTGTAGTAACCGTCCGGAGATGCTGCTTCCCGCAGGGTGTAGGTTTCTCCGGCAGTTAGTTTTGCAGTCAGAGTGTGTGCCTTGCCATCAGATGTCCATTCGTCTACCAGATCACCGCTCTTGTCCAGCAGCTGTAATTTTGCTCCGGACAACGGCTTGCTGTCAGAGTCCAGCTTTTCAATGTCTACCCGTGTGGCAAGGTCAGTCATGGTGAGGATCTTCTTGCTGCCGTCTGCCGGAACAACAAACGACTGATCCGCAGCCTTGCAGTAACCTGCCGGTGCAGATACTTCGTGCAGCACATAGGTCGCACCAGCTGTCAGCTTAGCAGTCAGTACGTGTGCAGTACCGTCTGTCGTCCACTGCTCCACTTCTTTGCCGTCCTGATCCAGCAGCTGCAAAACTGCACCCTTCAGCGGTGTGCCGTCCTCAGTTGTCTTGTTGATCTCCACCTTAGTGGTGTCGTCCTTCATGGACACTTTTGTGATCGTGCCATCTGCATTGACCACAAACGGTACATCACTGGAAACCACATAGCCATTGGGGGCTGCGGTTTCGTGGAGGAGATACGATGCACCGGCAGTCAGTTTGCCGATGATCTCATGTGCTTTTTCAGTGGATGTCCATTTCTCAATGGCATCGCCCTTACGTGTGTAATTGCCGTTGGCATCTCTTTCCGCTGCATATAGTTCCAGAGATGCTCCAGCCAGTTCCTTTTCACCGGTGATCTCATACTTGGTAAGAGATACCTTGGTGGTCAGGTCGGTCATAGTGAAGCTTTGCAGCTTGCCGTCTGTACCGACTGTGATGGTCTGATCTGCTGCAACGCAGTAGCCTGCCGGTGCAGATACTTCATGCAAAGTATATGTCGCACCAGCCGTCAGCTTAGCGGTCAGAGTATGTGCCTTTCCGTCTGTTGTCCAGGCATCGACTTCTTTTCCGTCCTTATCCAGCAGCTGCATTTTTGCTCCGGAAAGGGGAAGTCCGTTTTCTGCCTTCTTGCTGATTTCTACCTTGGTGGTGTCATCTTTCATGATGACCTTCGTCACAGTGCCGTCTGCGTTGACTGTAAATTCAATGTCATTGGAAACCACATAGCCATTGGGTGCTGCGGTTTCGTGCAGAACGTAGGTCTGACCGGCAGTCAGCTTGGCGGTGATCATATGGGCTTCCTTGCCGGAAGTCCAGCTGTCCAGTGCATTGCCGCTGAGGTCACGCACTTCCAGTTTTGCACCTTCCAGTTCTGTGTCGCCGGTGATCGTTGTCTTGCTGATCTGTACCTTGGTAGACAGATTGGTCAGCTTGACACTAGTCAGACTGCCGTCTGCATTGACGGTAAATTTCTGATCCGCAGCCACACAATAGCCGTCCGGAGCGGATACTTCGTGCAGCGTGTATTCTGCACCGGCAGTCAGCACTGCATCTATGCGATGTGTTGTACCGTCTGTTGTCCACTGCTCGACCTCTGTGCCAGCTGCGTCCAGGAGTTGCAGGACTGCTCCGGACAGCGGCTTGCCGTCCTCATCAACCTTGTCGATGCCGACCTTGGTTGCAATGTCCTGCATGGTGATGTTCTGCACCTTACCGTCCGTACCGACGGTAAACTGCTGATCTGCTGCCTTGGCGTACCCCTTGGGAGCAGATGCTTCTCGGAGAATATATGTCTGTCCGGCAATCAGTTTGCCGTAGATCTGATGGACGCTGCCATCTGTGATCCAGCTGTCCACCAGAGTTTCTTTGCCGTCTGCGTCTGCTGCAATGACTTGCAATGCAGCACCACTCAGCGGCTTGCCGTTTTCATCGGTTTTCTGGATCTCGATCTTTGTCGCAAGGTCGTACATCCGAATCCACATTTCGCCGGATTCGTAGTCATCGCTCTTGACAAATTCGCCCTTGTCGTTCAGGGTGAAGTGAATATCCTCTGCCACACAGTAACCGTCCGGTGCAGACACTTCGTGGAGAGTGTAGGTTTCGCCAGGTGTCAGTACCTTGTTGATCTGGTGCTGTGCGTTTTCCGTTGTCCATTCGTCCAGAACGTTGCCGTTCTTATCGATGATCTGAAGCTTTGCTCCCGGCAGGAAGATAAGTTCCTGTCCAGCCGTCTGCTTTTGAATGTCAGAAAGCTTTCCGACAGTCAGACCAGTCTGCTTCACATCTTCCATGATCACACGCTGTCCAACTGTAAATTCCAGATCTTCGGAAAGGAAATATCCCTCCGGTGCGGACACTTCGTGGAGAATGTAGGTTTCATCCGGATTCAGAACGGCTCTCATTTCGTGTCGGGTGCCGTCTGTTGTCCATTCTTCGATGACATTGCCGCTTTTGTCCTTGACTTGCAGGACAGCACCAATGACATCGTGACCTCTATCGTCTGTCTTGATGATACCAGCCCATGTTGCATCGTCCACCATGCCAATGGATACGGTGTCTTTGCCCACGGTAAATTCCATATCCTCTGCGGTGTAGTAACCGGTGGGGGCTGCTGCTTCATGCAGAGTGTATGTTTTTCCATAGATCAGTTTTCCGTGGATCACATGAGTAGTGCCGTCTGTGATCCATTCCTCGACCACGTTTTTGTCGCTGTCCAGGATCTGCATCTTTGCACCGCTCAGCGGTTCTTCGCTGTCGTTATACTTGCTGATCTCGACCTGTGTAGCGTGGTCTACCATCTGCAATGTGATGGGATTGCCGTCCAGATCGGTCACGCTGCCGTCAGCCTGAATGGTAAAGTAGATGGGATCTGCCTTGATGTAACCGTCCGGTGCAGCGGATTCCCAGTACTCATACTTCTTTCCGACTGCCAGCTTTGCAGTTACGATGTGGCTGCTGCTGTCTGTTGTCCAGGAATCTACAGCAGAAGTGCTGCCCAGTTCCATGATCGACATCTTCGCACCGGAAAGGGCATTGCCGTCCTCATCGACCTTAAAAAATTCAATGGTTGTCGGGTGATTGACAATATCTTCGCCCAGCTGGACTTCTTCATTTGCCTTGTTGACTTTAACTGTAACCGGATAACTCTGATCCGAGAGGATATAGCCGTCCGGCGGTGTGATCTCGTGTACCACATACTTGCCGTTGGGAACGTCCTCAAAAGTGAATGAACCATCATCACCGGAAACCGCAGTCATGCCCGTGTAGGTATTTTCCAGTGTAAATTCTGTGGTATCCGGCGTAAACAGTCCGAGAACTGCTCCGGCAAGTCCGTTGCCGTCCTCGTCTACCTTCTTTCCGACGATGTTGCCGGGGTTTGTAGTATCGATCAGCGTTCCGGCACTGTAGTCTGTAACACCGCTGGAAATGAAAAATTGTCTGGTGATTAGTTTGTATCCGGTATTGTTCTTGCAGCGGAGTTCCTGCAGCTTGTAATGACCGCAGATCAATGCTCCGTTGGTCGAGTTTGCAGCACCTGCACCAAACCAGACACCAGCCTGTTGTGTTGCACCATCCAGTTCCATCTGGATCATTGCAACATCCGGAACGGAAAGTTCACCGCCGGATGACGTGATGTCAGTTTTATAGTCATCTAACAGATTGGTTCTTCCACGCCCGGATTTTGAGGAAAATTTACCGTTGACATCTGTCATGATGATATGCTTCTCACCAGTGTCTGTGTTGGTCAGCAGAAACGGAATGTATGCCAGCGATCTTTGGTTGCCATCCACCTTGTTGAAGCTGAGATCGCCACGGACAATATCTTCCTTGAAGTTTGCAACATATTTTACCTCAGTTCCAGCTTCCTGAATGACTGCTTTACCATTTTTCTCAACAATGTGCAATGTGCGTTCCAGACCGCTAAGCTTATATCCAGTTGGAGCTTTAGATTCTTTGATCACGACTGTGCCGAGAGGGAGATAAGCATTTCCGTTTTTATCAGTAAACAGTGTGCCTGATTTCAGCCAGTCTTTTCCCAGATATGCTCTTCCGTTTTTATCTGTAACCAAAGTCCATGTCCTAGCCGGACTGCCTGATGCAGAAGTACCGGAATAATACTTCATGGTGAATTCTGCACCCTCCAGAGAAGAAGAAACTTTGTTTTGAGGCACTGCCTGTCCGGTTTCCGAATCGACCTTCTGAATTGTCAATAGGGTCGGGTCAAAATGCGGTGCTTCCTTTTGCTCTGCCCACGGAATGACTACATAAGTGTTGGTCGCCGCCTTTCCGATAATCTGGTTGATATAGTTGATCTCGCTGGTAGCATTTTTTTGGTCATCAATCGGTCCGGACTGCCACCAACTGTCTGATTCGCCATCGCCCATATAGATGCCAACGTGATGATTGGGATCAGCTTGGCTCAGACCGGCAATGCCTTCTTTGCCGGAAGCGGCGTTGACGCACCAGATAATATCACCCTTTTGCAGCACGCCGCTTTTCAGCATTTTGTCTTTGGTACTGAATTCGTAATAGTGCAGATTGTTCTGCGTGATAAAGGCGTACCAACCGCCGCCGTTCCAGCATTTGTAGGAATAGCCTTTTTGATTGAATCTTGCAAGGTTCGGGACATATGGGCTTGTTGTGCTTACCGGAACTTTGTTGTAGTACGCCAATCCATGTGAGATGATGTACCAGACAAAGCCCTGGCAGTTCATGCCGCTGTATCCCTGCCACTGATTTCCTTGTGGGGATGCAGCGTACAGACTGCTATTGTATGGCGTTCCCAGATAGTAGTTTTTTTGACTACCTGTAGAATATTCGTTCAAAAATGCCTGCCACTGTTCTTTGGTTTCCTTATATTTGTTTCCGCTGTTCTGATAGAGCACATCAGACAGGTATGCGGAACCATTCAGTTTTGCAGCAGATGCAGTCAGTTCTGTTCCGGTCAAAATACCGGATGTCAATGTCATGACTACAGCACAAAGGACTGTGAAACTGCGTTTCACACTGCTTTTCAATCTCTGTAGGATTTCCATTTTTTCTCCTTTCGAGGTGTATTCGGATATTCGGATGCACTTGATTTTACATGGGATTCATTCCTTCCTGTTGGGATTTTGACATGAAAAAACCGCCGAAGTGCATTCCGGCGGTCTTTCCTGTGGGATCTATACAAAAAGCCAATGGCTTCTGTAAGCAACGGATGCTCTCAGCCACAGATTTGACATGCATTTTGCCAGTCTGATATACTGAAAGCATCCTTCTGTAAAGGGGGTGATCGTATGAAAAAAGACAACAACCTCAAAGGATTGAAATGGTATCTGCTCTTTCGGAATCATAATGCTCGTATACACCTATCTCATTTTAGAGTCATGTACGTTCCCGATGTGTCAGTAATTCATACGATCACAAAAGGCGTTTGAGAAATAGCAGTTCCCAAACACCTTCATCTATACAAAAAGCCCGGTCACTTTTCACAAAAGTTTCCGGGCTTTTGTATACAATAGATGCTCTCAGTCGCAGATTTGACAAGCATTTTGCCAATCTGATATACTGAAAGCATCTGAAAAGAGAGGAGGTGATCTTGTGAAAGATGTACTCAAGGACAAATTCTCCAACTTTTTAGACGGTTGGATTCGTTCCAGCACAATAGCTGCTTTGTTTCTCGCAGTCTTTTTTCTTCATGTGATTTTTCTTTTTGAAAGTGATATTGCCGAGTGGGTCGATACACTTTTGAAATGGCATGATTTGCAGTTTCACATGAAAAATTTGAGTGCGATCGGTTTTGACTTTTTCGTCTTAGAATACCTAGCAAATATTCTATGGAAAATCAAAAATGAAATAACACATACCCATCGTATTTATGGTTCTTTGGAATATGAGGATTATTTTCAAAAAGAACAAAGACGGCATTACTTTTCCGCTGGAATTCCCTCTATTGTGCTAAGCGTTTTTTTCATTGACATACTTGCAAATAGTCAATGGGATCTTATCATGATTACATGGGATCATCTAAAAAGTGGATTTTGTGCGAAGATCACATTTGTCACAATAGGATTGTACTTCATATATCCTATATTCCAAAAGATTATTTGGAATCGAAAAATGAGTTAAGTACAAGCCACTCACCGAAAAGGCGTTTGAGAATCACTACTTCTCAAACGCCTTCATCTATACAAAAAGCCCGGTCACTTTTTGCAGAAGTTTCCGGGCTTTTGTATGCTTATTCAATTGTTTTAGTCCTGCACCCAGACTTGCTCATCGTAAGCAGCCTGGATCACCTGAGTTTCATAATGCCCTTGGGCAGGAACTTCTTCATACCAGAATTCGTAACTGTAATGTGTATCATCACCCTTATCAAGAGCATCACCGTCATGTGCTACATATTCCTCAAACGAATTTAATCTCAAACCACATCTACACTGAAAAATTGTTTTTTCTCCAGCCGGAGAATCTTCCACCCAGACTTGCTGTGTCACAGCTTCGTGGTGGATGGTTTCGTAATGTCCCTTGGGGGCAGCTGCAGTGGTTTTCTTGGTCGGTGTGGGCTGTGCCGGTTTTGCGGTGGTGGCTCTTGGCTTTTCCACCATCGGCTCAGCTGCGGCGGTGTTCTTTTCCGGCTCTCTCTTGGTTTCTGCCGCTGTAGCTGCTGTAGTTTCAGCTGTTGTGGTGATCTCGGAGGTTTCTGTTGTAGTTTTTGCTGTGGTAGTCGTGGTTTCCACAGTGGTTGTTGTTGCTTCTGTGGTGACTGTAATGGTCGTTGTGGTCTTGACTTCGGCGGTGCTGCTGTCTTCTGGCTCACTGCCGCAAGCGGAAAAAGCAAGCACCAGAGCGGCAAGCATTCCTGCGATCACACCAGTTTTCCAGATCTTATTTTTATTGGTTTTCATATGTCATTCCTCCTTGTACCTCGTACAGGTCAATCATCGTTTCTACCCTTATTGTACCTGTTCTGAATTTTTTTGTCAAATCCGCAATTGCAGATCGCTCAATTTTTAAAGAATATAAAGCAATTCACATATTTTGCTTTCAAAAAGAAAGCTAATGATTCTTTTGATACCATAGAATCAACAGTCTGCTTCCAACTGCAATGGCGATAGAGCCGATTGCTGCAAGAATGACCGATGGAATTGCAGGCAACCGGATCTTGATCCAGAAAAAATACAGCAGCAGGATCAGACTGCCGCAAAATGCAAGTACAGCCACAGACCGGGTAAAACCTGTATTCGTGCTGTTCTCGTAGCATTTTTTGCAGTAACCGTTATCGCCCTTTGTGACCTCTACCGGATTTTCACCGCAGATGCAGCATAGCTGCTTTTTTTGAAAACATGTATCACAATACCATCTGTTATGATACAGCGTAGCAACCATATGGCTTTTGCATTGACAGCAGTGTCGCTTCTCCGGAAAACCAAAAATCACTTTCATTTTCTTTATGCCCATAATATTCTCCGGTATTCGTCATAGTTCCAGAACCAGTCGGCATTGCTGTATTCTTCCTCCTGTTTTATAGTTTCTCGTGCAAGCATCTGAAAGTCCAGAACACAGTCCGGTTCACCGGAGTTCAGAATCTCTTTGATTTTCACTGGATTCATTTTTGTTACCCTTCTTTCTATTTTCCAGAAGTCGAATCATTTGTTGTTTGATTTTCGGGATTTTCTTTAGGTCATTTTGAACTGCACGAAAATCCATTATGATACATTTGATTACCATCCATACCGCAGCAACAACGGTAAGAAGAGTGCAGAAAATTGAAAAAAAATCAGAATAATTCATCATGCTGCACTTCCTTCAGAAATTCATGTACCAATTCCGGTGTCAGCAGATAAAACTGCATCACACTGTACAACGGTGCGTAGTGTGGTTCTCCGTGGACAGAAAACCGTCCTTTTCCGGTGGTTTTCAGCATTCCTCTGTTCGCCAGCAGTTTCACATCAATACCGGAGATCCCGAATTTTTGCTGGAACGAATACGAACTTACGCCCATTTGCTCACAGGCATCTGCAAGGCTTTCTACACCGATGGTTTCCATGAGAAATTCGGCGATCTCGTTTTTACTCCAAAAATTGCTGATTGGAACGTGATGTTCCTTTGCCAGCTGGACCAGTCCGTCTTTGGAGATTACCCCTTTGCCGTGGGTGATCCGGTGCAGAACATAGGCTTCTGCGGTCGGAAATTGTTCCATGTATGTCATGATTTTTACCTCCCCAATCTTCAGGTCCCGGCACTTTGCCCCGCAAATATCCCCAAAAAGCAATTCCGCACCTACTACGAGCAACTGTATGGAGGTTTTTGCGGAGAGGATATTTGCAGGGCAAAGCACCGGGAATATGGCGTAATACTGGCATTTTCAAGTACGGACAGTCTGGAAATTCGATGATTGAAAGGAGTGCATAGGGGGTAACTATGCAGTTTGGGGAATGTGACTATCCGCATTTGAAAATGCCAGTGTTGCTATTGCTATTTTTTCTGCAATGTCCGGCAAATCAGATCTGCCGCTGCTCTGGACGGTGCAGAAAAGCCAAACTGTTTGTGGCAGGAAAGGCAAACTGCACGGTATTGATAGCTGCCGGCATATGTCACGCACATCGTCTTTTTGCCGCAGTAAATGCAGGAAATGGCTTCTTTTCTTGCTGATTCCATGTTTTTCACCTCGATGGTTGTCAGCACAAGTTGAAGATAAACGATTCATAAGCATCGGCATTTTCGCTTCTGGGGATTGCCGATGCTGCTATACTGTCAGCTGCATGATACAGACAGGTCAGCAGATAGCTTCTGCGGTTTCGGATTTTTCGGTTGGCAGTATTTTTCATCACTTCTGCGGTCTGATCTGCGGTCAAGGTCTGCAATTTTTCCCGAACGGTTTCTGTCTGCATCTCTACGCCGCCGACTTTCAGCGTTTTCTTGGCGGTTTTTGCAACCCATGCCAGAATGGCAGCGATTTCTGCAATCGCCTTGTTGCCGAACCGCTTTGTTTTTTCCGATGTTACCTGTGTCTGAGCCTGTTCCAGCTTTTTCTCATAGCTTGCTGTTGTGTCGTTCTTCGGCTCTGCCGAAAGATCAGAAAAAGGTAAGTTTGTTTGTGGTAAGTCTGATTCTATATAACGAGTATGATTTTCATACTCGCAGGTATGATTTTCATACCCGACAAAATCCGTCACAGTCTGACAAGTTTCCTCGGTAACTGCTTCCTTCGGAACGTCGTTATAGAATCGCATCACATAGATCTTGGGGTGCTTTGCAATACCGCAATCCTCCTTTTCGATCAGACCGGAATGCACCAGTTCTTTGAACGTCTTGCTGACCTTCTGTCTGGCACACTGTAGGGTATCCATGGCTTCGTCCCAGGAAAAGTAGACAAATGCTCTGCCGTTCTTGTCTGTAAAACGATCTGCATTCTTTAAGGAAAGATTGCTCCGATCCAGCAAAAAGCAGTACAGGACCTTTGCCGCCAGAGAGAGTTCTTCCTTAAATTCGGCGGTCTTAAACAGCACCAGCGGCAATTTCATGTATTGCACGATTTCTGCTTCTGTTGGTGCATTCTTTTCTGTGATGTATTCCAGTGTCATTTTCTTTCCTTACCTTTCTTTCTACACATCACTCTACATTGATGTGCTTGTACTTCAACATGTCTTCGTTGCAATAGACGTAAAATTCGTCGGTATCATTTTTCTTTGCGATCATTCCCAGCTGGATCAGTTCCTCGTAGCATTTCTTGCTCTTTCCTGTTCCATATTGCAAAAGGTCTACAGCTTCTTCCAGCGGAAAAGACACATAGACCTCATCGTTTTCGTTGCAGAACTGCTTGCCTTCATGAAACGGATTGTTTGTCCAGTCCAGTGTTCGATTGAGCATGAAGCTGTACAGCACCTTTGCTCCAAGAGAGATGTTGTGATACTCTCTGTGGATGTTGCTGTACATCAGCGGCTCCGGAAAAGGAATCCAGCTGTGCTTTAGTTTTTCGGCGATCTCCGAAAATTCTTCAACGGCGAATTTTCGTGTTACGATCCAAAACGGCAGCGGCTTCTTTTCCGGGATGTTGTTTACTCTAACTTTCATAAATCTTTACTCCTTTTCTCGCTCTCACTCACCTTAAACGGAACGTTCCCATGGCTTTCGGTTGCGGTTTGCTTCCTGCATACGGTCTGCAATTTCTTGGGCGTGCTGTTCTTGCAGCGAACTTGCATAAAACGCAATTGCTTTACCGATAAAGTCGGTAAAGTCTTTGTCTTTCCATTCCTCTGGTTTCAGATATGCCGGTATCTGTTCCAGAAGATCTTCTTTTCGGGGAACATACCGAACGTGTTCGATCTGATTTGGCTTATCAACCTCCATGATGTCTACGACGGCATCCATATCCAATGTGCCTGCCTTGGACAGCTTTCGCATAGCGACCGCCTGTGCTTTGTTCGGATAATGTTCAAATGCGGTGAGTTCCATCTCATCCCAGACATCTCGCTGTTCTTTTGCGGTGAGATAGGAGAGTTCTACACCGGTCACCATGCCGATCTTATTGTCATCAATGAGTGTTTGTAATTCTGGAATCAGATAAGACAGGCGAATATATCGCTGCACATTGCGTCCAGTCATGTTATACGTTTCGCCAAGCAAATCTCGTGTTTTAACATTCTTGGGATATTTTTCGTTGTTTGGATTAGAAATACGTTCTCTTGCTTCTACTTCCATTCGCAGTGCATTGCCACGCTCACACGGGAGAATATTCTCTCTGGTCAGCAAGTTGCTCTCTGTCATAGCAACAATGGCTTCGTCCATGGTCATGTTATGGATTCTGACTTCCAGACGATGATCTTCCGGAAAAATCTGTCGTGCAACATGGGTCCTGCGGTGTCCGGCGACGATATAGAATGTATCCTCGCCACGCTCATTCTTCTCTCCGGTGCGGATCACCTCAATTGGTGTCCGGATTCCGGAATTCATAATGGATTCTTTCAGCTTGCTCATATCCTCATCGTCCCGGATGTAAAACGGGTGATTCGGAAATGTTACCAGCTGCCGGGGATAGATCATCAGCCGCTCTGGCATAGCAGCTTCGTCACGCTGCTCCTGAGTGGTGATGATCTGGGCGTATTTTGCTTCTTGTATTTTGCTGTCCTGCGTGATTTCCCCTAATGCAGACCGCATGTTTTCTTGCGATACGGGCATACGTTCTTATTCTCCTTTCGTGTATTCCGGAAAGCGAAGCTTGATCGCTTCCCAGAAAAATGGTGCATATTCACAACTGAAAATGGCATCCACAGAACTGTAGATGCCATCTTCAAAACTATTCCAAAGATTAAATGCCAACCGAGTTGTCTTTCTGGAAGTATCAGTTTGCCACGAAAGTGACAATGCATTTTCTCCGAGAATCGCATCAGATTCCAGATCAAACAGGTCGCCAAAATGCTGATAACACACATCGTCCAGTGTGAACAGATATGCAATTGCTGTGTGATAGCAGTCTAATGAACGCATTTGCTTCAATATCTTCCGGCATCGGTCGAAATGCTGTGAATTTCGGAAAATAGTATTCATACTTTCTTTTCCCCCATATTCACGATTTCCTGTACCAGTGTTTCAAATGCCTGGCAGCCCTTGCCGTTCTTGTCCTCTTTGAAAATTGACACGCCATTCAGAGATGCATCCTGAAAACGGACTGCCTTGGGAATTTCCGTATGCAACACGCCAAAATCGCTGTACTGCTCCCGAAGCATCTCGATCAGTGCTTTGCTGGTTACCACACGGCTCTCTACCATGGTGAACAGGATGCCGTCCAGTGTCAGAGCCGGATTTAGTCCCCGACGTACCTGAGAAATGGTGTGCAGCAGCTGTGTCAGACCTTTGGTAGACAAAAACTGTGCCTGAGTAGGAATCAGCACCTCTGTCGCTGCGGTCAGGGCATTCTGCACCAGAATTCCCAGCGTAGGCAGACAGTCGATCAGAATGTAATCATAACCATCCTTCACAAATTCGATGTACCGCTTCAGATGAGATTCCCGGCACATACTGCTCATAAGAGCCATTTCTGTACCGGACAGCATAATGTCGCAAGGCAGCAGATCCACGCCTTCCTGGCTGTGCAGAATCCCATACGATGGAGTTTTCGGCAGCTTGTCGTCCAGCAGCATTCCATAGATGCTGGAAAGAGTTACTTCCAGACCATCGGAGTTCTTCCAGCCCAGTGCAGTCGTCAGACTGCCCTGAGGATCGCTGTCAATCAGCAGGACACGTTTGCCGGTATTGGCAAGTCCTACGCCAAGGTTCAGTGCGGTCGTGGTCTTTCCCACGCCGCCTTTCTGGTTCGTCAGTGCGATTACTCTACAGTTGCTCATAGTAGGTTCTCCTTTAATGTGTATTTTGTATTCCCCGAAGGGTGGTGGGCTGGATACGCTCCAGCGGGCGGCAGTGAAACATACATTTTTGTTTAGCCAATTTTACTTGTCGTTGCTCTTACACTCTATCTCGACAAGACAAACAAATTTTATGATGTTCTCTTACGGTCTTACCATTTAAAGAGTACAGTCTTTCCTTTTCGTTTTTACAAGGTCTTTCAAAAAACTCTCCGTTCCAGAGTTTCCCGTAAGCTTTTCCGTTCTGAAATTTCCAGTCACAATAAAATGCACAAAATCCATCTATCCCATAGCATCTGTGCAGTTTGATAATTCCGGTGGGGGTAAGTCCGATTTCTCTTGTCATTCTCCCATCTTCTTTAAGCGGGTCAGAGCACACCCATTCAAGGGCTTCGAGAAAATCCTCCCTTGTAATTGTGGAATGTTCTCTCCAATTGTTAAAGATACGGCTTTCACCGGCAAGAACGATTTTCTTTTTGGTTTCAAAAAAATGATTATTTTCGAGTGCATAACGATTGATGTCATTCACAATAATCTTCCTCCTCATTGGACTCCCATTCGCTGATGATGTAATCTGCCCGTTCATCATAGTTATTTTCCAGTTCATCTAAGCAATCCGCATATGCTTCATGCAGCTTTTTCATCAAGTTTTCATCTGATTTGATAAATACTGTAACTTCGTGGTACTCCACATCTTCCACATCAGCATCAAAATATTTAGCAGTTTTTTGGATCAGCTTTTCTTTTTGAATTCCTACCGCATCAGCCAGATCGCCCAAATTGTCAAAAATGTCAAAATCAGTTTCGTAATGTTCGCGGTCTGTATAGATGGTGTAGTGGTCATCATTGAGCCACGAGTTGCCGCCTACATTGATAAAGGTGTCCAATTCAGCGGTCTGTTTTTCTTTATCGTAGTACAGATACACATCGGTATTATAACGGTTCAGTTCCAGATCAAATTTTTTGAGCATCTCAGCCAGCTTTGCTACGATTGCTTCCCGATTTTTCAGTGTTCTCATTTGTTTGCCCTCCTGTTTGTACTTTCAATCATCGTTTTTCCCTCAGCGAATAAAAAAGCCATCTGAAAATTGAAACTGTCCGTTTCATCTTTTTCAGATGGCATTTTTTGTATAGAATTTACATTTTAGAAAAGGTGGACATCATGTCCACCTTACTTAAAATGCAAAAAATCCATCCGCTTTGCAGCAGATGCATCAGAATGTATCCACTGCAAAACAGATGGACTGTTTTGCGATATTTGCAGTGTTACGAGAATTTCTCAGAATGCTGTACGCATTTGATTCTTCCCGAAACTGCGTTGTTTTCGCCTACCCCAACATTTGCAAAAGAACCGAAATACACAAGGCACTTTTTGACGGGCTGTACGACTTTGCCGGAAAAATCAGAACCTTGAATATTGCAAAGGGCAATTTCCGTTTTGCAAACAGCTTGTACTTAGATGCAGTTCTTTCGGCAGTCGAGAAGATGCCTGAAAATACGTTTGAGGAAATTATCGCAAAATATGTGGAAATGAATGTGGCACACCCGTTCATGGAGGGCAATGGCAGAAGCACAAGAATCTGGCTGGACATGATCCTCAAAAAGCGTCTGGGGAAAGTAACGGACTGGGCGAAAATTGATAAGGTACAGTATTTGCAGGCGATGGAGAGAAGTACAGTAAATGACCTGGAACTGCGGTTTCTGATACAACCGAATCTGACGGATAAGGTTGATGACAGAGAGGTGATTTTCAAGGGAATCGAGCAATCGTATTATTACGAAGGGTATGAAAAATAGAGCAGCCAAATGACTGAATTGTATTGGATTATTTTGATCTTCAAATTCCGAGCGGTTCAGTCATTTTTTCTTTTCGTGGAAAACTGGGATAACTTGTGGAAATCCGAAAAAAGTCGGTATAGGGGGAATTGAGGGAAAACAATAATCAAAGAAATTTTACCTGGCACACGGCACAAGTAATTCCGTAAAAAGAAACTCCAGACTGTTTTTGTTTCCCTTTTTGAAAATGGTGCAGTTGAAAAGTTTGTATTTCGGCGGAAAAGAAAAAATTGCAGCGGTAATTTCAGAAAAGGAGTGGCCCACCGAAAAAAAGTCTGTAAAAACGCAGTCAACTATGGTAAAATATAAATAACACAGGAGGCTGATTTTTTATGGCA
>PPYF01268087.1_pt1 | contig 19498 bp, 16 predicted proteins | sample 1559871 | NCBI WGS metagenome assembly PPYF01 (sample SAMN08240021, study PRJNA423297) | Human gut metagenome, whole genome shotgun sequencing project. | reverse complement strand
AAGTCCGACATATTTGTGAAGGGACGAGTCCTTCTTCACGTTGGCTGTTACATAGAACCATCAGATAAGTGCAAGTGTTTTTGTGCTTGTTTCTTGATGCCTATGTGACAGCTTTTTTGTTTTAACTTCTGCCCAACTTGGGCGGAAGTAAACAGGCAACACACGAAGGAGGAAATAAATGACCAACGAATTTAATTTTGATGTAAAGCACGAAGATTACAAGGAATGGCTCAACCAGATTGAACAGGTTTCGGATGCTGATTGCTCACTACTTTCTGAGCCAGACCCTTACACTAAATGTGTACGTTCGCCAGAAATTCAGAAAAGTGCTGCTGCAAAGATGGATGCCAACGGAAGTCTGCAAATAAAAAGTCAATAGGGAAATGAAGAAAAATTGAGAGGAGGGGAAAAGGACATGCCAAAAGCAGCCAGCAGGTAAAGGACGCTGGCCGGATTAGCAGGTATGTAGCAGTAAGGATTATTTCTGAGGCAGGATAATCGTTGCTTTGGAGAAACCTTTCCAATCCAAGCATTGCCCGCAGCGGTCACAGTAAGGCTGGTATTCCCGTTCGAGAGTTCTCCCACATTGGGGGCAAACTGGGAAACCAGTCAGGCCGTGAAAGAAGTGAAAGCAGCGGATATGTGTAACCGGCATTGGTTCGCGGAAGGCCATCTCTCGCCAGAGTTCTGAGGGGATCAACAGGTCATTTGGCGTCAGATCAAAACCAACGCAGAGCTTTTCCAGCGTCAGGATCGTAGGCGCAGTCTTGCCCCGGGCAATGTCAGCGAAGTATCTGGAGCTGAGGTCGCATCGTTCCGAGGCGGCTTCATAGCTGAGTCTTCGAGTATCACATAATTTGAGGACGGAGGTGGATAAATTGTCTAAAAACATCTTAATCGCTCTCTTTCTGTCATAAGATGTTTTTAGCGTAAATGCAGTATCGTTCCCCAACAAGGAAGGATGCTTCCTTAATTTCCCTCCAAGGATGCCAGATATTCTTTTACTCTGCCATAGTAGATGCGCAGGAACTTGTTGGCGCCGGCTGTCATGTAAACCAGATAGGGTTTGCCCTCGGCTCGTTTCTTGTCCATGAAACGGTACACTGGATCATCCTGGGGCTGTGTTTTCAGTAGGCAGTCCATAACCAGGAATAAGGCGCGGCGCAGCTCCGGCGCCCCGCTTTTGGAAACCCTCGTACTTTTGGCCTCGTGAGTGCCGGACTGGTCAGCGCCAGGGTCAACACCCGCGAAAGCGGTAATGGCGTTTCGGTGGGTAAACCGGGTCACATCCCCGAGCTCCGCCATGAGCTGAGGGCCAAGAGAATCGCCTACGCCGTGCATGGCCATGACGACGGGATATTCCGGGAGCTGCGCTGCCAGGGCCTGCATTTCAGCCTTGAGCCGTTCCATAGAGGCAGAGATAGCGTTCAGCGCATCAATGGCCTGCCGGACCATGGTTTTGGTCAGGGCGTCCCTGGGGAGCATGGCGATCAGGTCCTGTGCTCCGGCGTGGACCTCAACGGCTTTGCTCTGGCTGAAGTTGTAGCCATGCCGTTTACACCACTTGCGGTAACGCTCGGCAAAGGCAGTGAGGCTCATGTTCCGCACACAGTCCACATGCCAAAAGGTCGTGGCAAAGTCCACCCACTTCTGGCTGCCGTCCTCACGGACAGGGCTGTCAAATAGGGCGTTGACACCGGGATAGGTCTGGTCAAGAAGGGCGATGAGGTTATTTTTCATCATCGTCTTAGTCTTGGTGTATAGACTCTGCTGCCGGTTCAGTGTTTTCAGTTGCATTCGAATCGTATCCATGGGTGTATGTTGGCGCAATTCTGCCCAGTTGTCAATACCGTACCGGGCAATCTTGCGGGAATCCGCCTTGTCTGTTTTCACTTTGCGCAGGGTGTTATTTCCGTAGTCCTTGATGAGCTTCGGATTGACTGCACTGACGAAGACGCCCTCATCATGAAGAAAGCGGGCTACTGGCTCATAGTACCGTCCGGTGTGCTCCATGACTACCCGTGTCTCACCGTCCAGGCTTTTCAAGTAGTCTGCCAGCTCCTTGAGTTCGCTGCCGGTGTGACCAATAGAAAATGGTTTTGCTACCACTTCTCCAAAAGGACGGAGGACAGACACCATGCTCTTTCCTTTGGAAACATCGATCCCTGCAACATTGTTCATATTGAACAGCTTTGGCAACGATGCGGAAAAAGACACGGCTGGCTGCCGTGCCTTAGACCGTAAATACATTGTAATAGGAGGAACTCCATCGTGAAACGCACCATCCTGAGATGCGCCGCCGGCCTGTTGATAGCCGCAGCGCTGCTCCCAACCGCCCTGGCGGCGGAGCCATTCCCCGCGGTCACCGAGGTGCAGGTCTGCTATCCAACCTCTGTCACCCGCAGTGAGGACGGCACGGAGATCCGCAAGGTCTATGACCTGTCCCCGGAGCAGGACCCTGCCGGTATCCCCCGGTCGGACTTTGAGCAGGACGGCTTCCACTACACCCTGACAGACCTGCTCCAGCAGGAGCTGCCGGAGTGTGAGAGCCGTCCGCACACGGAAACGGTATCGTTGGAGAGTAAAAGCAAGGATATGGAATCCGTCCTGGCCCTGCTGCCCCAGGAGAAGGAGTTCGTCACGGAGGACGGCCTGTCCGGCACCCTGTCCCTCCGGCTGGACACTGTCCAGGTGGAGGCGGCGGGCTGCGGCAGCTCCACCCGGGAGGTGTCCGCCACCCGCTCCTACCCCAACCTGGCCAGCCAGGATACCGCCAACATCCCCAAGAGCATCGAGGAGGACGGGCATACCCTCACCCTCCAAAATATTGACTGGCGGACGGACAACACCGCCAGCATGTCTGGCTACGCCATTGGAGACCGTTACACCGCTGTGGCTGCCTACACCGGCACCGCCACCAGCAGCTATGTCACCGGCTATACTGTCACGGCAGACTACACCGGTACCGTCAGCCGCATCGCCCTGAACCGGGTGCGTTACGTTGCAATTTTTGAGGGGGAACCCCTGGAACCCGCCGTACCCATGGAGGGGCCTGGGGACGGCCTGGCCCAGTTCAACTGGGCGGCCATCCTGCTCCCGCTGGGAGTGGTCTTTGCTGTGGGCGGTGTGATCGGCGCCTGCCTGTTCGTCAAGCGGCGCCGGGAATCCAAAGAGGAGGATGCGGAATGAAGAAGCTGACCACCCTGTGCTTGGCTGGCTGCCTGGCGGCGGCCCTGGCCACCCCGGCAGGGGCATTGGACTACACCATTGACGCGCCGGAGGGGCCGGACTTCGGCAAGTTCACCTCGGTGGAGGTGGTACATACGGCAGATGGTGGGGCCCTGAAAAATGAGGACATCAGCAAGAATGCCGCCCTCATCCCGCCGGGCTTCGGCAGCGCCAGTGCGGATACCCTGAATACCGGAACCTGGCTCACGCCCAACCTGGCCCCGGAGGGCATGGCAGTGGGCGCCGTCAACGGCAGCGGGATGCCAATCGTGTTCCCGCCCTCTGTAGATACCAACAGCTCCACTCCGGCTACCGAGGAGGAGCAGACCACCTCCCTCGGCTATACCCCGGTGACTTCGGATCTCTACTATTCCGGCGGATACCTGGGGACATTGAGAATCCCCGCCATCGGCCTGAGCGTGCGGGCCTATGAGGGTACAGACAGCTCCACGCTTATGAAGGGCGCGGGACATTTCAAAGGCACCAGCATCTGGGATGGAAACTGCGCCATCGCCGGGCACAACCGGGGGGTACGGGATGACTTTGGGGATCTCCACACCCTGGAACGGGGAGATACCATCACCTGGACCACCAAGTGGGCGTCCGCACCTATGAGGTCACCAGTGTGCAGAAAGTCAAGGAGACGGATACCAGCGGCACCGCACCTTCCACCGAGAACATGCTCACTCTCTACACCTGCGTGTGTAACCAGAGGGCCTACCGCTGGCAGGTGCAGGCGGTGGAGGTTGTGTAACCTGCTTGAGTTTCCGGGCTCATTTTCTCCACAGGGAACTGCTCTTTGCTGTAGACTTTTCCCCAGATTTCCGGTATGTTGTTGCTGTAAGGAACACAAGAACAGCAGAGGAAAGAAGGAGGTCAACCGTATGAGAAGGAAACAGCTTATTCCGGCGGTATTGGCAGGTACCTTGATAGGCGCAGCACTGGTGGGGCCCGCGTCAGCAGAGGTGGCCGCCCTCACTGCAGCACCAAGCACCCAGACCTTCTATGTGGACGGGAAACAGGTGGATCTGGAAGTGTATGTCATCCACGGCCACAACTATGTGCAGCTCCGGGACGTCGGCCGGGCGGTAGACTTCGGCGTGGCGTATGACCAGGGCGCCAACTGTGTCCTGGTAGACACCAGCTCCCCTTACACAGAGGAAAGCGCGGCGCCTGCCCCCTCCGGGGTGGTCACCATCCCCCAGTCAGATACGCCCCTCCGGCTGAAGGAGGGAGACAAGGTGCTCTGCGATGACGGTACCACCTATGAGATTACCGATCTGAAGTTATGGGAGCCCCCGGCCCCGCTGCCCACGCCGACTTGTGACTGGAACCAGTTCCCAGAGTTGAAGCTCCCGGAAGTGCAGGTGCTGCGATTCCAGAGCCAAACTGGGGATAGACTTCATATCCTGAACCTCTATGAGACCCGGCGGATGCTGTATACCCTGTATAACGCCGTACCCAACTGCCCGGAGTTATGGGAGGCTGGAGCCATCAAGCTCAACTCTAAGGGGGAACCCATCCTACGCTTGTCTATGGGGATTACAGAGTCCAGCGGTGTGCAAACATTCTGGCCCTGGCGGGATGAGCAGCTCACCCGCGTCTTCTACTCCGCCCCAATGGCACGGTTTGAGGTGGAAGCATGGGATGTCTATAAAAATGGGAAATACCTCTATACGGAATACAACGTAATGGGTATGTAACTACCCACAACAGAACGAATGATATGGCAAAGCCCCGAAACGGCCGGTTATGCACCGTTTCGGGGTTTCTTTTTACTCTTTTTGAAATCCGATGAGGAGGAAATACTGTGAAAAAGCTTATATCGCTCCTATTGACAGCCGTCCTGATCATGGGTCTGCTGCTTATATCTGCTGCCGCTGCGGATACTCCGGAAGAGGCTTTGGGCGAACTGGACATTTATAGTGGTGGATATTCTATGAACTATCTGGCCGTCAACGGCAAAGTACAGACCCAGTCGTACACCTACTTCCTCTACGAAAATACCACTGGAGAAATCCAGGAAATCCCAGCGTACTGTGTCAACCCCAACCAGTACGGCGTGCCCCAAACAGTTCCAGAGGGGGAGAGCATCCGTTATCTGGCTGAGGAGAAGGCCAGCGATCCTAAGGTGGTAGGGCTGATTGCCAACATGTACCCCCACCGCTCCTTGGAGGAACTGGGGCTGGATAACAAATATCAGGCCTTTTACGCCGGCAAGATTGCCCTGTGGTGTTACCTGATCCCCGAGTGGGACATCAACGACGTCACCGTGGCCCCCGGCCTTATCGGCTCAGAGCGGACAATTGGAGAAAAGCTTCTGGATGCCACAACCAGGATTTATACCCAAGGCATGACCTGGGATCATGTGGCTGAACCCCAAATTACGGTCACTACAGACCGGGAGCAGGCGTACCCTGTCACCCTTGACGGAGAAGCATATCTCCAGCAGGTATTTACTGCCACCTCGGATACTTGGGTGGTAAACCATATCGTCAATATCCAGTTTCAAAATCCCGGTGACGTACCTGATGGCACCAGAATTACAGACATGAACGGACAGGATATTACCCAGGTCAAGGTCTCCAATACCGGAGACGGCTACAGTGGACAATTTAAGGTGCTGTATCCGGCGGCCAGCGTGGAGGGACGGAGCGGCAGCGTCCAGCTTACCCTTTCTGCTGATGTCTACCGCTACGCCGTTTATTATGCTCTCTGCCAGGAAACGGATGAATACGGCAAGCTCCAGAGCTATCTTTGCGATACCGATCCCCAAACCAGCCTGCTGCGCAGCGTTATCTCCAACTACTCAGATACTGACGACCCGGACGAGCCCACGCCCCCTCCCGGTGAGACTGCCCTCAAAATCACCAAGTACGAGGCCGGTACCACCGTCACCCTGGCTGGGGCGACCTTCGAGGTGGTGGGCCCGGACGGAGACACTATCGGCATCTATACCACGCCGGAGTCCGGTTCCATAACCATCCCCCTCACTGAGGTGGGCAATTACACCATCTATGAACGAGTGCCCCCGGAGTACCACTTGTTGGATGAGGAGCCGGTCAAGCAGATCACTGTGAAGTATGGCGAGGTGGCCAAAGTCGCCTTTGAAAACGAACCATACGGCGACCTGCGCATTGAGAAGGTTGACGGGGCCACCGGAGCCAGCCTGGCCGGGGCGCGGATTCAGGTCAAGCACATTGAGAGTGGCGCGACCTATACCGGCATCACCGGCACCGGAGGTTCCTATACCTTCACGGAGCTGAAGCCGGGGGCATACGAAATCCGGGAACTGTCCGCCCCAGAGGGTTGGCAGCGGGATCCCCAGACCTATACCACCACTGTGGTGGCAGGGGACTGCGTCACCTATACCCTGAAGAACGAGGCCCTGCCCGGCCTGAAGATCATCAAGTACGACCGCCTGAGCCATGAGACTATGCCCGGCGTTACCTTCCGCATCTGGCGGGATGGGGAGCTGCTGGGGGACTATGAGACGAACGCCCTGGGAGAAATCCTGCTGACGGACTGCCGGCCGGGCACCTACCGTGTCCAGGAGGTGGACACCGGGGACAGCGGCCATCTGGTGGATTTCACCCCGCAGGAAATTGAACTGAAGGCCGGAGACAGTATTAAGGAGCTCTACTTTTTTAACGACCAGAAGCCCGGGATCTGGCTGGTCAAGGTGGACAGCGCCGACCCGTCCAAGGTGATCCCCAACGCCAGGTTCCGCATCGAGGCCGTGGACGGCAACTTTGGCCCGGCGGAGTTCACCACCGACCAGAACGGCGAAATCGACCTGTCTGAACTGCCCACCGGAGCTTATGTGGTGACGGAACTGGACTGCCCGGGCTACATCATCGATGAGGCCCAGCGCATCATCCAGATGGAGGCCAACCAGACAGCCCGTTTTGTGTTCACCAACTCCGTCCAGCCCTCCCTGCACCTCATCAAGCTGAGTTCGGACGGTTCCCGGCTGGCTGGGGTGACCTTCCGCATCGCCAAAATCGAGGACGGCAGCCGGTATCTGGACCGCACCACTGATGAAAACGGCGAAATCCTGATTTCCGGCTTGGAGCCAGGGGTGTATTCGGTCAAGGAGCTGGACACCACCTCAGACCACATCATCGACCCGGTGGAACGCCATGTGGAGCTGTTCCCCGGCAAGACCTCCACGATCATCCTAGAGAACGACATCCGCCCCAACCTGACGGTGGTGAAGCGGGATGCCGACACCGGGGAGCCTGTACCGGACACCGTATTCCTGGTGGAGGCGGCGGACGGCCACAGCGTGGATGAAATCAAGACCGGGGCAGACGGAACGGCAACCCTGGAAAATCTGCTGCCCGGGGTGTATCAAATTTCAGAAAAATCGGTTCCCTCCCCTTATCTCATGGATGCGGAGCCCCAGTTGGTCACCCTCTATCCCAACCGGAACCACACCGTCTATTTCGAGAACCACAAAAAGCCCACCCTTACCATCCAGAAGGTAGACAGCATCACCGGCAGCCCCATCCAGGGGGCCAAATTCCAGCTCTGGTACGGCAGCAATGACACCGACACCGGCGAGCTCAACAACCTGGGGATCTACTTCACTGACGCCAGCGGCCAGATCGTGTTGGAGGGCCTGCGGGACGGCTGGTACCGGGTGACGGAGCTGGAACCCGCCCCCGGCTTCACCATCAAGGAGCCTGCCACCCAGGAGGTCTATATTGAGGGCGGCGGAAACAAGTCTCTGACATTTGAGAACGTCCCCCTCAACGCCATCGTGGTACACAAGACGGACAGCGTCACTGGCGAGGCCCTGGGCGGGGCCACCTTCCAGCTCCGCTACCTGGGAGGTGCCTCCGGTACCGGCGGCACCATGATCGGACAGAAGGTGACCGGCTCCAACGGCATGGCCATCTGGACGGGCCTGAAGCCAGGATCGTACATCGTGGAGGAGGTGGATCCGGCGGAGGGGTACAGCATCATCCAGTCCTCCGAGACCGTCTACCTGGCAGACAACGGGGAGCAGAGCGTCATCACTGTCCGCTTTGAAAACATGCCGGACGGGAACCTCCTGATCCGCAAGGTCTGCGCTACCAATCCCAGCGAGACCCTGCCCGACGCAGAGTTCAAAATCACCTATGCGGACGGCACCCTCATTGGGGACAGCAACGGAATTTTTAAGACAGACGAGAACGGCGAGATCCTGATCTCCGGCCTCCAGCCCGGAAAGAGCGTGGTGGTGACGGAAACCCAGGCCCCTCCAGGCTACCTCATCGATACCCAGTCCCAGACCGTGCAGATCAAAGAGGGCCGGACGGTCAGCCTGACCTTTAAGAATCAGCCGAAGGGTGAGCTGATCATCCAGAAACGGGACAGCGCCACCGGCCAGCCGCTTCCCGGCGCGGAGTTCAGAATCACGACCGCCGCCGGCTGTGAGGTGGGCCTGGATGGGGTGATCGGCGACAGCACGCTCACCCAGAACGGTGTGTTTACCACTGACAACAATGGCGAAATCCGCGTAACCAACCTGGCCCCCGGCGCCTATGTGCTCACGGAGATCAAGGCGCCCCAGGGGTACGTCATGGATGCCCCCTCCGCCAATGTGGTCATCGGAGAGGGCGGAGACACCCAAACGGTGGTCATCACCAACACCCCCAAGGGCGGCCTTGTCATCAACAAGCTGGATTCCGTCACCCATGAGCCCCTGGAGGGGGTAGAGTTTACCATCACCGAGGCGGACGGCACGGTGGTGGACGACAACGGCGGCATGACCTCCAGCATGGGCCTCTACCGCACTGACGAAAACGGCCAGATCATCATTGACGGTTTGGTGGGGACATTCCTCGTCACAGAGACCAAGACCATCGAGGGCTACACTATCCATGAGGAGACCCGCACCCAAACGGTGGTCATCAACCCCAACGAAACCCAGACCATCACGGTGTATAACGACCCCATCGGCGGCGTGGAGATCATCAAGGTCAACGCGGACTACACCAGGGAGCGCATCCCCAACACTACGTTTGAGATCCGGCGCATGGACGGCGCTCCGGTGGACACCGTGACCACAGACCGAAACGGCCGGGTGTTCCTGCCCCTGGAGGATGGATCCTACTACGCGGTGGAGATCGAGAGTGCGGAGGGCTTCAAGCTGGATGATACCCCCGTGTACTTTACCGTGGAGAACGGTAAAACTACCACCCTCCGGATGGAGAACACGCCGGTCAGCGGCATCCTCATCCACAAGACGGACAGCGCCACCGGCGAGGGCATCTATGGGGTGCCGTTTATCCTCTATGACAGCACCAACACCCCCATCGGCCAGCACACCTCGGATGACCGGGGGTACGTGCTCATTGAGGGCCTGGAGGCCGGCCGGTATTATCTCAGAGAGTTAGAGAATGAGGGCTACGTCCCCGACACGGAGAAAAAGACGGTCTATGTGGAGTCCGGGGAAACCACCGAGGTGGAGTGGGAGAACACCCCCATCACCGGGCAGATCCAGGTGACCAAGACCTCAGCGGACTACAACAGTGTCAACGGCTGGCCTGCCGGCACCCCCATCCCCGGCACGGAGTTTGAAATCTACAACGCAAGGACGGGGAACCTGGTGGACACCATCCAGACGGACAAGAATGGCGTGGCCTCGTCCCGGCCTCTGCCCTTGGGCCGGTACAAAATCGTGGAATCCAAGGCCGCAGACTTTTACGGCCTGGACAAGACCCCCATCGAGGTGGAGATCGAGTTTGCCGGCCAGATCGTCAAGGCGGCCATGACCAACAAGAGCCTCTACACCAATGTAAGCATCCAAAAGACCGGCTATGTGGAGGTCATGCCCGGCCAACAGATCCGCTACGATTTCAGCGGCATCGCCAACAACTCCACCACCAGTCTCACATCGTTCTATTGGCGAGACACTCTGCCCGGCCAGGCGGTGCGGCTGGACAAGATTGTCACTGGCACCTACAACGTGCCGGGCAATTATAGGGTGGTCTACAAGACCAACCTGAGCGGCAGCACTTGGCGCACCTTGGCGGACAACCTGAGCACCCAGCAGAACTATGTATTGGACGCCTCCAAGGCCGCCCTGGGCCTGGCCTCCAACGAGTATGTCACCGAGTTCATGGTGTCCTTCGGCGTGGTGCCCGCCAACTTCCGGCAGGTGGAGGCGCCCCAGGTCTATGCCACCGTCTACGCCTGGCTTACCGGTGGCAGCCAATTCGTCAACCAGGCGGATGTGGGCGGCGTGTATAACGGCCAGTGGATTATGGCCACCTCCCGGTGGGTGACCAAGGTCTACAAGCCCGCCGAGCCCCTGCCCCGCACCGGCTATTGATTCCAGCAAACTATCGTTAGAAGGGCCGCCCCAGTCGGGCGACCCTCCAATTTTATGGAGGTGTCAGAATGAGTATCAGAAAAAAGGGAATCCGGGTGCTGCTCCTGGCCCTGACGGTGGCCGCCCTGTGCATGGTCCCGGCCTTCGCCTCCTCCGCCGGCAATGTGGCGGACGCCGTAGAGCAGACCTGGACGGATGCCGCCGGCCAGATCAAGACTGTGGTGGATACTGTGGTGTTCCCCGCCCTCACCATGGTGCTGGGGATTGCATTCTTTGTCAAGGTGGCACTGTGCTTCTTCGACTATCGCAAGCACGGCCAGTTTGAGTGGACGGGGGCGGCCATCCTGTTCGTCTGCCTGATCTTCGTGCTGCTGGCCCCCAATTACATCTGGAATATCGTAGGCATCTGAGGCGGTGAAGGCGAGTGTTTATTTGGGACTTTGTGGCCAATCCGGTGATGGAGTCCATCCTGGACTGGTTTTACAGCCAGATGGTGGGCTTCCTGGGCGCCTTCTTCGCCCAGATGGGAAACATGGGGGTGGATCTGTTCGACCTCTCCTGGGTGCGGTCAGTGGTGCGCTTCTTCTCCCAGCTGGGTTGGGCCCTTTTTGCCGTCAGCGTGGTGGTATCTGCCTTTGAGTGCGGCATTGAGTACGCATCTGGCCGGGGCAATCTCCAGCAGCCCGCCCTCAATGCCCTCAAGGGCTTCTTTGCCGTCAGCCTGTTCACCACTGTGCCCGTCCGGCTGTACGCCCTCTCCGTCTCCCTCCAGGGTACCTTCGCCATGGAAATCACAGGGGCGGGAAAGAGCATCGGGGAGCTGGGCAATGAAATCCTCACAGGCCTTGAGGGGGCTGGCCTGACGGATATCGCGGCCCAGGCCAAATGGGGCCTGGGCACTAACCCCATCATGCTCCTCTTCGCCATGCTCCTCATGGCCTATGCGGTGATCAAGGTGTTTTTCAGCAATCTCAAACGGGGCGGCATCCTGCTCATCCAGATTGCCGTGGGCTCCCTGTACATGTTCTCCATCCCCCGGGGCTATACGGACGGCTTCACCCAGTGGTGCAAGCAGGTCATCGGCCTATGCCTCACCGCCTTCCTCCAGGCCACCATCCTGGTGGCGGGGCTCATGGTGTTCAGCGACAAAGCCCTCCTGGGGCTGGGCCTCATGCTGGCCGCCGGAGAGGTGCCCCGCATCGCCGGGGCCTTCGGCCTGGACACCACCACCAGGGCCAACATCATGAGCGCCGTCTACACCGCCCAGGCCGCTGTCAACACCACCCGCACCATTGTCCAGGCCGTCAAATAGCATGTTGCTTATGCTTGGTTTCCGGCGAGATCTTTGTTGGTGTTGGTCATAGCTATTTGCCGGTGAGATCGATATACTTGCTTTACCAAACGGAAAGGGGGCCAATCCATGGCAGAAAATATAAAGAACCTCTGTGCTCCCGTCCCCGCCGGGCTCCATGCCCGGGTACGGGAGGCGCAGGAGGCGTCCGGCCAGACACTGAGCCAGTACATGACGTGGCTGATCCAGACATTCTATGAAAATCAAAATAAGGAGGAACACATGATGAACACAGACAAGAGAACGGTGGCATTCCAGGTGCCCGGCGAGCTGTTCGAGAAGTTTAAGGACTACCTGCAGGAGCGGGGTATCAAACAAAACGCCTTCTTCCTGGACTGCATCCACAGGGCCCTGGCGGAGGCCAAGGAGGAGCAGGTGGATGCGGATGCCTCTGCAGAGCCTGACGGCGAGGCCGAGACGGATGCCACCAGTCAGGGCGAGGATGCAGATGAGGACAGCACAGCGGAATAAACCCACAGGAAGGGACCTGGCCGGACAGGCTGGGTCCCTTTCTGTTTTGGAGGTGTTTTCGTGTTCATCTACCCAGACAATCTGAAGGCCAAGGCCGCCCTGTGGCTGTGGCAGCTGCGGGACGTGGCCATCATCGGGGTGGCCTTTCTGCTCTCTGTATTGGCGCTGGCCCAGACGGGGACCATGCTGCCCCTGGTGGGTACCGTGCTGTACGCCTTCCTCGCCATCCAGGTGGAGGGCTCCAGCGTCCTGGACTTCCTGCGGCGGGCGGCCTGCTTCCTGTTCCTGCAGCAGCAATACTATGAATGGGGGCAGAACAATGAATAGAAAGGAACAGCAGCTCCTGCGCCAGCGGCAGACCACCCGGCAGCTCATGGGTGTCACCCATCTGACGGAGCACGGTGCGGTGTGCGGCAGGGATGAGCTGCTCTTCTACCTGCTCCGGCCGGACAATCTGTCCATCCTGTCCCCGGAGGGCATCCGGGGCCGGGTGCGGGCCCTCACCGGGCTTCTCCAGGGGATGGCATCCCTGGAGCTGCTGGCCCTGGACTCCAGGGAGTCATTTCTGAAAAACAAGCAGTATTACCAGAGGAGGCTGGAGGAGGAACCGTCTCCCGCCCTGCGGGAGCTGCTCCGGCAGGATATGGAGCACTTGGACGCACGCCAGTCCTCCACCGCCGCCTCCCGGGAGTTCGTCCTGGTCTGCCGGTTGGACAGCAAGGCCGCAGAGGATCGGGAGCTGCCCCGGCGATTGGAGAAGCAGATCCAGGATCACGGCTTTTACGTTTGCCTGGCCGGGGAACAGGATGTGAAGCGCATCCTGGCGGTGTACTACCAGCAGGACATGGTGACCGAACACTTTGACAGCATAGATGGAGAGAGGTGGGTGACAGAGCATGGCTAAAGCACAGAAGAAGCGGAAAAAACCGGTGGAAAAACCAGCGCAGCTCTTCCAGCCCAAGGACTTTCTGGATCGGATCGCCCCGGCGGCAGTCAAATTCAACACGGACTCCTATGTGCTGGGCGGGCTGTACCGCTGCGTCCTGGCCCTCCGGGGCTACCCCGCCGCCACCGAGGAGCTGGCCCTGCTCTCCCACATCTGTAACCGGGCCGGCGTCACCCTCCATCTCTATGCCCGCCAGGTGACAGCGGCAGAGGAGGACGCCATCTACCACAAAGCCGTCAACAAGAACCGGCTGGATCGGAGCAATCAGGACAACCTGAAGCGGAGTGTCACGGCGGAGGCTAACCTCCAGGATGTGACCGCCATCATTGCCGGCGCCCGGAAGAACCGGGAGCCCCTCATCCACTGCGCCGTGTTCCTGGAGCTGGCCGCCAAAACCCCCGAGGAGCTGCGGCTGCTGCGGGACGAGGTGGGCGCCGAGCTCACCCGGGCCAAGCTCAGTGCAGATCCCCTGCTCCTCCGCCAGCAGGAGGGCTTCCTCTCCGCCAACCCGGCGGGGCGGAACGCCCTGGGCGCCCAGTTTGAGCGGGTGCTGCCCGCCAGCTCCACCGCCAACCTGTACCCCATCAATTACTCCGGCCGCAGCGATCCTCACGGGTTTTACATCGGCAATGACCACTACGGCTCGGACATCCTGCTGGATCTGGACCGCCGCACACCGGACAAGACCAATTCCAGCGTGCTCATCCTGGGCAACTCCGGTGAGGGCAAGAGCTACCTGCTCAAGCTGCTCATCTGCAACCTGCTGGAGAGCGGCAAGACGGTGATCTGCCTGGACCCGGAGCAGGAGCTGACCTGGCTCTGCGGCAAACTGGGCGGCTGTTACGCGGACCTCATGGGCGGGCAGTTCCGTATCAACTTTTTGGAGGCCAAGCGGTGGGATGTTGGCGACGACAGGGATGACGATCCAACTGTGCCCAATGCCTTCCGCCAGCAATCTCCCCTGTCCCAGCACATCTCCTTCCTCAAGGACTTTTTCCGGGCCTACAAGCCCTTCACCCACCAACAGGTAGATACCCTGGAGCTGATGCTGGAGCGGCTGTACCGGAAGTGGGGCATCTCGGACAAGGCGGACTTCTCTGCCATGGGGCCGGAGGACTGGCCCAACGCCGAGGACCTGTACGCCGTCCTGGAGGATGCCTACGAGCACTATGACCAGGAGGACAGCCCGCTGTATCCCAGGGAACTGCTGCGGGAGCTCCTGCTGGGGCTCCACTCCATGTGCCGGGGGGCGGAGAGCGTCTACTTCAACGGCCATACCAATATCACTAGCGCCCGCTTCCTGGTGTTTGGCGTCAAGGACCTGATCCATGCCAACTCCTCCGTCAAGGACGCCCTGCTGTTCAACCTGCTGTCCTACCTCAGCGACCAGCTCCTCACCAAGGGGAACACTGTGGCTGCCCTGGACGAGCTCTACCTCTGGCTGTCCAACCTGACCACCATTGAGTACATCCGCAACTGCCTCAAGCGGGTGCGAAAGCGCAATTCCTCCCTGATCCTGGCATCGCAGAACCTGGAGGATTTCGACATCCAGGGCGTGCGGGAGCTGACCCGCCCCCTGTTTGCCATCCCCACCCATCAGTTTCTCTTCCACGGCGGTAAGGTGGACAGGAAGTTCTACATGGACAACCTCCAGCTGGAGAGCGCCGAGTACGATCTGATCAGCGCTCCCCAGCGGGGCGTCTGCCTGTTCAAGTCCGGCGCGGACCGCAACCTGCTGGACGTCCATGCCCCGCCCCACAAGCATGTGCTGATCACAGGAGGAGATGGATGAACGTGGTGGGCTATGGCGGCGGGACAAACAGCACAGCCATGCTGATAGGGCTTTGGCAGAGGCGCATCCCGGTAGACCTCATCCTCTTTGCGGACCCCGGCGGGGAACAGCCCCACACCTATGCCTATCTGGAAATCATGGACCGCTGGCTGGCGGAGCACGGGATGCCGCCCATCACCCGGGTATGGTACACCACCCGGGACGGCCAGCGGCTCACCCTGGAGCAGGAATGCCTCCGCTCCGCTTCCCTCCCCTCCATTGCCTATGGCTACAAAAAGTGTTCCCTCAAGCACAAGGTGTCCCCCCAGGAGAAGTTCTGCCGGCACGACCCCCACTGCCAGAAGGTGTGGGCCGGCGGCGGCCGGGTGGTCAAGTTCATCGGCTATGATGCCGGGGAACCGGAGCGCCGGGAGCGGGTGCGGGAGCGGGACGAAGCGGACCGGAAATACCAGAAGGAATACCCCCTTATGGAGTGGGGCTGGGACCGGGACAGGTGTATCCAGGCCATCCAAGAGGCAGGGCTTCCCCTGCCGGGGAAGTCCTCCTGCTTTTTCTGCCCCAGCATGAAACGGCGGGAGATCCGCACCCTCTACCACAGATATCCGGAGCTATTAGGCCGTGCCCTGGCCATGGAGGACAGGGCACGGCCTCATTTAACCTCTATCAAAGGTTTGGGCCGGAACTGGGCCTGGCGGGAGTTCCTGGAGCACGATAAGGGACAGCTGGCGTTCCCCCAGGTATTCCCGGAGGACAACCTGCCCTGTTCCTGCGGGGGGTGCATCACATGAGCCCCGCCATCTTAGTCAAGGCTGCCGCGTCCATCCTTACCAATGAAAAAAGCCGGAAAGCCGTGGGGTGGGTGCTGACAGCCGTACTCTCTCCCATCATTCTCCTTCTGGCCTTCTTCTGCACCACCTTCTCAGGAGGGGCGGAGCACAACCGCACTGTGGTGGATCTGTGCTTCCACGGCGGGGCCGTCCCGGAGGGAACCCCGGCGGAGTATCAGGCATACATCCAGGAGATGCGGGACAGCTTTGCCCTGCTGGATGCCGCCATGCAGGCCGTGGAGGGGCAGATGGAGGAGGGGGACGGCCTGGATGTGACATCCGGGTCAAGGCGGTGTTCTTCGCTCTGTACTTCGGCACGGATGACCCGGCAGCCCATGCCGGACAGACCTTTGTGGATTGCTTTGTCACCTATGAGGAGCGCACCCGTACGGTGACCACCGTGGATGAGGAGGGTAATGAGGTGGAGACCCAGGAGACTTATACCATGGCCGTCCCGATTTCAGATCTCCAGCAGATCTGGCAGAACCTCCAACGGCTTACAGGGACGGAGGTTAGCCCGGAACAGCAGGCCAATGCGGACAGCGTCTACAACATTGTGAAGTATGGCGTGTCCACCGGCACGGAGGGCTGGATTCCAGGCGCGGACGTGCCCTTCATTGGGGCGGACGGCTTCTGCTCCCCCATTGGTGCCGGGTGGGAGAGCCGTGTTACCTCGGAGTTTGGTTACCGGAGAGACCCCTTCACCGGGGAGACCCGGGGCCACACCGGCATGGATTTGGCGGTACCCACCGGCACCCCCGTCCGGGCCGCCCTGCCCGGCACCGTCACCGCCGCCCAGTACCACAGCAGCTACGGCTACTATGTGATGATCGACCATGGCAGCGGCCTGTCTACTCTCTACGCCCACAATTCCCAACTGCTGGTGCGGGTGGGACAGGCGGTGGAGACTGGCGACATCGTATCTCTGTCCGGCAGCACCGGCCGGTCCACCGGCCCCCACCTCCACTTCGAGGTGCGCGTCAATGGACAGAGAACAAACCCCAGATACTACCTGCCAACCACATCATACGAGGAGTGAGAGAATATGAACTCAATCCAGAATACGGCTTGCCTTATTGCCGCCTATGAAACGGCGGCGGGGCTGCCGGACAACGAACGGATCACCCGGACAGATGGTACATGGAGGCCGGGGGTGACGGAGCAGCAGGCGGCGTCACTTTACCGGCAGGCACAGGCCCTGCTGGCTCCGGAGACCAAGCTGCTCTCCACAAGCCGCGAGTCACTGATCGACCAGATGCGGGACGCTTTGCTGTCCAGGGAGCTGTCCGTGGGAGACACGGTGCTCTTTGCCGCCACAGAACCCTATGGCGGTCCTGGAGACTTTGCCCTCCGTGGCGGCGTCATCCAGTCCATTGACCCGGAACGCAAAACCTGCTCCGTACAGGGACGTTTTTTCCCGATGGACGATGTTCCCCTTCACTATGTATTGGGGCGGTATGATTTGGACTTGCATGAGACTCACTACGGCGTCCCCTGTGTCCAGCCTCTGATGGGTGAACACCCTGAGCTGGCGGAGCGGTATCTGCGTGAAGCAGAGGCCCGGTGGAACACCCAATACGGGCCACCGGCAGCTTCATCAGAGGCCCCGAAAAACACAATGCAGGCGATGGGAGGCATGAGCTGACTATGGAAAAAACAGAACTGACGGTGAGCATGGAACCGGAGCGGCTGGACGCGCTCCGGTATTTTCTGGCCGCCAAGAACAAGCGCACGCCTCAGAAGGAGCTCCAGCGGGCGCTGGAGGAGCTGTACGAAACCTACGTCCCGGCCGAAACCCGGGCCTATCTGGACGCCCGGTGCCGGCCGGACAGGCACCGGCCCCGGCGGCCGACGGCATCCAAGGTCACACAGATGCAGAAGGAGGAAGCGACAGATGGAGACCATTGAACTGAGCGGCCGCACTGGACAGGAGGTCTATGAGGAGCTGAAGCACCGGTTGGAGGGCATGGGCTATCTGCCGGACGAGTATTTTCTGCTGGACGCCGACTGGGAGGACAGAAGGGTGATCCCCAGGAATGCGGATCTCTTCTGCACTACGGACTACGGGGACAGCGAGGGGATTTACCTGGATGTGTACCTGAAGTGGTACGGGGAGGACGGCAAGCCTGTGATCAAAAGCTTCGCCACGGGCAAGACCCTGGGCGAGAGCGGCTCCGACATGGACTGGATGTTCCTCATCTCCTCCGCCATTACCAAGGCGTTTCACGGTGAGCAAGGTGCCTATGCCAGATACCGGCAGATGGAAGACGGCACGAAGGCGGAGGGCGTGGTGCTCCATCTCAGTCCGAAGGAGCAGCGGGTACTCATGGATGCGCTGCTGGAACAGCGGATGCGGCAGGAGGCACAGATGACGAATACGGAGCAGCTCCTGCGCCGTATGACCGGCAGCATCACCGCCTATATGGACGAGGTGGGCGCCCGCCCCCTGCGCATGAGCACGGCGGACCGGGCGGTGCTGGCCGTCCGGGATGGGGAGCTCTATGCGTTTTCTTCCCTGGCAGTTCAGATCACGAAGCCGGAAGAGCGGGGCAGCCTGCTGGCCGCGGCGGCAGGCAGGCCAGGCCCAGTGGGCAAACGGATGGCCAGACTGATGCTTGGGACAAAGTCACCCTACCCGGAGGACGTCTGGTTGGATGCCTGCAAACGGGCGGTGGACACCGGGGATCTCCAGCGGGTGCAGATGATGCTGGATCAGACAATGGACAAGGTGGCCAATCCGTCCCCCGCCCTGCCCGGTGAGGTGCTCCGGTATGCCTTCGGGCAGAACCGCGCCATGGCCAGAGAGCTTATTCGCTGGGCCATGCCGGAGCAGGTTGCCGCCGCACCCTCCAGGCTGCTGTGCAGCGCCGCCTATGCCCGTGATCTGCCCATGCTCACGGAACTGCTCCAAAAGGGCCTCCAGCCGGGGGACCAGGCCGCCCCACTGCTGCGCCCTCTGTTCGCTGCATACGACGAGCAGAGGGTGGCACATCTGCTAAGGGACAGCCTGCGGGTGCAGCCGGAGGACTATGAGGCGATGAACGTGTGTCTGCGGGAGCAGGCGCAGGCGGCGGCGGAAGTCCTGCTGGAACAGGGGATGAAGCTGGACGGCTACCTGGCGTGGGCGGCAAAACAGAACGTCCTTCTGGACACGCAGGCCCAGGAGATCCTGGACCGCCTGGCGGAACAGCAGGCCCAGGTAAACAGCGCGCCGGAGCAGAATGGGCCTGTACTGGGAGGGATGAGCCTGTGAGTGTTCCCGTACTGACCCACCGCAGGGATCTGCGGCAGGGGGATTTGGTGTTCCCGGAGGAGATCCTGCGCATCGGCCACACGCTGGATTTCCAGCTCGACTGTGTCAGCAAAGAAGTTCAGCAGGAGGTGTTTGGCCCGGAGCTGGATACCAGTTCACTGTGTGATTGGCTGAACCTCCATACTGCCTATGATTTTGCGCTTCAGGATGTGGTGGACCACATAGATATAACCCTCTGCCGGAATTTTGGAGAGGAGGAGCACCCATTCACGTATCCGCTCAACAGGGCGGAGCGGGACGTCCTGC
>PPYF01172001.1_pt1 | contig 19505 bp, 20 predicted proteins | sample 1559871 | NCBI WGS metagenome assembly PPYF01 (sample SAMN08240021, study PRJNA423297) | Human gut metagenome, whole genome shotgun sequencing project. | reverse complement strand
ACGTTTCCTATCGCGGCGGGCATTTTGCAGCGTTCCCACCGAAACTTGCGGAAACGTGCATTTTGGCGGGCTGTCCTGTCGGCGGGATTGTGCTTGACCCGTTTTTAGGCAGCGGCACGACCGCAGCGGCGGCAAAAAGCCTTTCCCGCCGCTATATCGGTATAGAGATCAACCCCGAATACTGCACCCTTGCAAAACAGCGTATTGGAGGTGATGAACATTGAGCAAGGAATTAAAAGCCCCCGACAAGGTAACGCAGAAAATGACCCGCGACGGGGCGGTGGCGGAAAACCTTACGACGGGCGAAACAACGAGTATCAGCGAAAGACCGCCGGAGGAAAACTATTCAGCCCCCGCAGCGGGAGCAGCGGAAAAAGCGACCCAACGCATCGGCACAGAGGTTAGCCGCCATTTAGAAAAGGGCGCGGAGAAAAAGACCCTTGACGCAGCGCAGCTTAAAACCCATACGTCCCGCTTGCAGTTTTCCGAAGCGGAACGGGCAACGCCGGAACTGCAAAAGGCAATCAGAAAATCCGATACGGCGGCTGACCGTTTAGACAAAGCGCGGGCAGCTATCCCCAAACAGACCAAAATCACAAAAGAGCGCGTTTTTGACGAAGCCAAAGGCAAAGCAAAGACGCGCCTTGCTTTTGAAAAGACGGATAAGCCCCCAAACGGCAAATTGCGCCATAACCCGTTATCCCGTCCGGCGCAGGAATTGGACGCCGCCGTACATGGGAAAATCTATGAGGTGGAGAAAGAAAACGTCGGTGTGGAAAGCGGACACAGGATAGAACTTGTGGGCGAGAAAGCGGGCGGCATGACGACGCGGGCGGTAAAACGCGGCATACGCAGCCATAAGCTGAAACCCTACCGGGCAGCGGCAGCAGCCGAGAAAAAGGCAGCAAAGGCAAACGCCGATTTTCTCTATCAAAAGGCGCTGCATGATAACCCCGCCCTTGCGCACTCTAACCCGATTTCCCGTTTTTGGCAAAAGCAGCGCATTAAAAAGCAGTATGCAAAGGCGTTGAAAACAGGCGGCAAGGTGAAAAAGACCGCCGAAGCCACCGCAAAGGCGGCGAAGAAAACGGCGCAGGAAACAAAGCGGGCGACGTTCTTTGTCGTCCGGCATTGGAAAGGCTGTTTGATTGTGGGCGGGATTGCCTTTATCGTGCTTCTGTTTTTCGGCGGCTTGTCCTCTTGTTCCCTGTTCGGCGGCAACAGCGGCAGCGGCTTGATTGCGTCGTCCTATCTCTCCGAGGACGCGGATATTACAGGCGCAGAAAGCGCGTATGTCGCTATGGAAGCCGAGTTACAGGATATGCTGGATAACATCGAAAGCGAATACCCCGGCTATGACGAATACCGGGTAACGGCTGACGAGATCGAGCATGACCCGTATGTGCTAATCTCTATCCTCTCCGCTTGGCATGAGGGCGTGTTTACTCTCGATGAAGCGCAAAGCACCCTTGAAATGCTCTTTGATAAACAGTATATCTTGACGGTTACGGAGGAAGTCGAGGTACGCTACCGCACCGAAACGCGGACGGACAGCGAGGGCAACGAATACGACGTTGAAGTACCCTATAACTATTACATTCTCAATGTGGATTTGGAAAACTTCAACCTCTCCCATGTTCCCGTTTACATTATGGGCGAGGAACAGCTATCCATGTACGCTATGTATATGTCGTCGCTTGGGAACAGACCCGATCTTTTCCCACAATCCGGCTATATCTCAAAATACTATGAAAACCCGCCAGCGGATTATGAAATCCCGCCCGCCTATCTGGAAGATGAACAGTTTGCGCGATTGATTGAAGAAGCTGAAAAGTATGTCGGTTTTCCCTATGTGTGGGGCGGCAGCAGCCCGGAAACCTCTTTTGATTGCAGCGGTTTTGTTAGCTATGTGCTGACGAACAGCGGCTTATACAATACGGGCAGACTTGGGGCGCAGGGGCTTTACAACATTTCAACCCGCGTTTCCAACCCGCAGCCGGGGGATTTGGTTTTCTTTACGGGTACATACGACACGCCGGGGGTATCTCATGTGGGTATCTACGTTGGCGAGGACGGGGACGGAAGCCCTGTCATGCTGCATTGTGGCGACCCGATACAATACGCAAAACTTGATACAAGCTATTGGCAATCCCATTTTTACGCCTATGGGCGGCTACATTACAACTGACTTTGAAAGGAGTTTATTTCTATGGCAAACACGAAACTTGACCGTATCGAAAGGGATATTGAGAAAACGAGGGCGAAAATCCTTGAATACCAAAAAAGGCTGAAAGACCTTGAAGCGCAGAAAATCGAGGAAGAAAACGCGCAGATCGTTCAAATGGTGAAAGCGGTACACCTCGACGGGGCGCAGCTTGCCGCGTTCCTCTCCGCTTACGCCAGCGGCGAAATTGCCTTGCCGCAGCCGGACGCAGACTATACCGACGAACAGGAGGAAACCGAAGATGAAGCATAAAAAACTGTTCCGCAGCGTTACCGCTTTGCTTGCCGCCCTTGTACTCATGGGCGGCTTTTCTGTTACCGCTTTTGCGGGCGGCGGTGACGTGAGCGACGAGCCGCCTACCCCCGTAACCGAAACCGAGCCGGAAGAAACGACGGGCGGCTATGAGCCGAAGCCCTTAACGCCGGAGGGCAACATGAGCCTTGTGGACGACATAACGGGCGAAGCGTCCGGCGATAAACAATTTATTACCGTCGTTACGAAAAACGGAAACTATTTTTACATCATCATTGACCGCGCCGAGGACGGAGAAAACACCGTCCATTTCCTCAATCAAGTTGATGAAAAAGACCTTTTGCAGCTTATGGAGGACGAACAGACCGAAACCCCCGCTTGTAGCTGTACTGAAAAATGCGTTGCCGGAAGCGTCAACACCGATTGCCCCGTTTGCAGCGTCAACATGAGCGAGTGCGCGGGCAAGGAAGCCGAGCCGGAGCCGGAAGAAACCGAGCAGCCGGAGCCGGAGGAAGATAAAGGCGGCGACATGGGCGGTGCTATTCTGCTTGTCGTGCTGCTTCTTGCCGCAGCGGGCGGCGGCGCGTTCTATTACTTTAAGATTATGAAGCCTAAAAAGGACGCGGCAAAAGGCAGCAGCAACCTTGACGATCTCGACTTTGACGAGGACGACGAGGAAGAATTAGAAACCGAGCAGGAGGACGAGGAAGTATGAAACTTGTAATTGCAGAGAAACCGAGCGTCGGGGCGGCGATTGCCGCCGTACTTGGCGCGAATGAAAAGCGCAGCGGATATTTTGAGGGCAGCGGCTACCTTGTGTCCTGGTGTATCGGGCATTTGATTAGCCTTGCGGACGCGGCGACCTACAATGAGCAGTACCGAAAATGGAAGTATGATGATCTCCCCATTGTCCCGCAGGATTGGCAGTTTACCGTTGCCAGCGGCAAGGAGCAGCAGTTTTCCGTACTCAAAGACCTTATGCACCGCAGCGACGTTTCCGAGATTGTCAATGCGTGCGACAGCGGGCGCGAGGGAGAACTCATTTTTCGATTTGTCTACGAACAGGCAAATTGCAAAAAGCCCTTTTCCCGCCTTTGGATTAGCAGCATGGAAGAAAGCGCAATCCGCGAGGGCTTTTCAAACCTCAAAGACGGGCGCAGCTATGACGACCTCTATCAATCCGCGCTTTGCAGAGCAAAGGCAGATTGGCTTGTCGGGATTAACGCGACCCGCCTTTTCTCTATCCTCTATCACAAAACGCTGAATGTCGGCAGAGTGCAAACGCCCACCCTTACCATGCTGGTAAACCGCGACTATGCGATCAGCAGCTTTAAGAAAGAAAAATATCATGTTGTCCGTCTGAACGCGGGCGGTGTTTCGGCTTTGTCCGAAAGGCTGAACGACGAAGCGGCAGCGCAGCAGATGAAAGCGGCTTGCGAGAAATCGCAAGCCGTTTGTACTTCCCTCAAAAAAGAGAAAAAGACCGTTTCCCCGCCGAAGCTGTTTGACCTTACCGCGTTGCAGCGCGAAGCTAACCGCCTGTATGGATTTACGGCGAAACAGACCCTTGATTATGCGCAAGCCCTCTATGAAAAGCGGCTTTTGACCTATCCCCGCACCGACAGCAAATATATCACTTCCGATATGCAGGATAGCACAAAGGAACTCATTACCGGGCTTTGTTCGCTGCTTCCCTTTATGCGGGACGTGAAGCTGCAAGCAGACCTTACAAGGGTTTGCGACAACAGCAAAGTAACCGACCACCACGCTATTTTGCCGACAGCCGAGTTTTTGAAAGCGGGCTTTTCTTCCCTTGCCGACAGCGAAACAAAACTTATGACCCTTGTGTGCGCGAAGCTGCTTTGCGCCGCAGCCGCGCCCTATGAATATGAAGCGGTTACGGCGGCTATCTCTTGCGGAGGCTATACCTTTACCGCAAAGGGAAAGACGACGCTTTGCGAGGGGTGGTGCGAGATTGAAAAGCTGTCCCGCGCCGCGTCCGAGGAACAGGACGAGGACGCAGAGCCGGAAACCGTTTTGCCGCCGCTTGCCGAGGGGCAGACCTTTGACAATCCGGCAGCGGAGATCTCCGAGCGTTACACGCAGCCCCCGAAAGCATATACCGAAGATACGCTTCTGTCCGCTATGGAGAACGCGGGCAAGGAAGAAACGCCGGAGGACGCAGAGCGCAAAGGGTTAGGCACTACCGCGACGCGGGCGGGTATCATTGAAAAACTCATTAGCGCGGGTTTTGCCGAGCGCAAGGGCAAAAAGCTAATCCCCACAAAAGACGGGTATAACCTTGCCGCTATTCTGCCCGAAGTCCTTACGTCCCCGCAGCTTACGGCAGAATGGGAAACCCGCCTTACCGGGATTGCCAAAGGCAGCGACAGCCCGGACGACTTCATGCGCAGCATTGAGGAAATGACAGCGGGGCTTGTCAAAACCTATTCCGCGATTTCCGAAGATAAAGCGAAGCTGTTTACCCCGCAGCGGGAAGCAATCGGCACTTGTCCCCGTTGCGGCGCGGCGGTTTATGAGGGCAAGAAAAACTACTACTGTTCCGACAGGGCTTGCAGCTTTGTCATGTGGAAAAATGACTTGTTCTTTCAGCAGCGCAAAAAGACTTTCACAAAGGCGATTGCCGCCGCCCTTTTGAAAGACAGAAAGGTAAAAATCAAGGGTATGTACTCCACCAAAACAGGAAAGACCTTTGACGGGGTTGTGCTGCTTGCCGACACAGGCGGCAAGTATGTAAACTTCCGCGTCGAGCAGAACCGAAAATGATTAGGCTTGATGAAAAGCAGTATCGAGCCGTTAAGAAAATGACCCGCGCCGCGTGCGCCAACAACGATTGCGGGAACTGTCTGCTATTGGACGACGGGGAACCTTGCGTTTGTGTGCAGAGTATCAGCTATTCGCTGTTATGCCGTTATTTCCGCGAAGCGGTTTTACCCGCAGACAGGCAGCTATGCGAACAGATCACCCGCAGCGGGGAAACCGATTTGAAGCGTTGCGCGGTATGCGGCAGCACATTTGCGGCGGGCAGCAATCGGGCGAAATACTGTCCCGATTGTGCGGCAAAGATACGCCGCAGACAGAAAGCGGAAAGCGAGAGAAACAGGCGTTTACGGATAAAAACAACTACATAGCAAGCACAGCAAACGAGTACCCGTTTGCGAGAAATGCCCGCGCTGCTCTATGGGAAGCGCGGGCATTTTGCTTGTTGGGATAGTCCCAAACCCTTAAAAATCGAGAAAGGACGTGATGAAACAATATGCCGTATTCTTCATACGACCATGACAAATTGGAAACCGCCGAAACCATGCGGATAGAACGCCGGATATATTTTGAAGCAAAGGACGGGGAGATTGCCCCCTATGTTTCTTTGCCGCTGGAACAGCTACACGCCATGCGCGAGGAAAGCGCGGCAGCGGAACAGGCGATTTTTAATGATCTCTCAAGCCGAGCCGCCGCATGGGAGGAACAGGCGGGCAAAACGCTTTTGCTTGACAAAGCGATTGAATACACAAGGACAACCGTTGTGCAGCACACTTCTAACGAGTGGCAGAAAGGCGAATATGACCGATATACCCGCAGCAACCGGGTATATCAGATGAATTACTACATTTACGAGAATACCCGCTACGACAAAGAAGCGCAGAAATCTATCCCGTATTCATGGACGCTTACATGGAGCGTGCGCACCAACAGCCCAAGCAGAACCCAAGCGAAGATTGCCGGACAAGATAGAAAGGTTTTCACCGACAAGGCAGCTATGGAAAAGTATCTGAATGGGCGTATCAAAGCGTATGACCGTCTGTTTACGGAAATCTCCCCGCCTATCCCGCAGGAGTACGCCGACTATTTCAAAGTAAACGGTATGCTCATGCCGGACTACACCATAGAGGGCGAAGAACCCCCGCAGCAGCAACAGGCGGCAGCTATCCCCGAAAATACCGGGCAGGAAAAGGAGCGTGAACACATGAGCGAACAGTTTTCTATTATGATAGGCAACCGCAGCCGCTTTGACGCGGGCGACCCCGGCGGCTATTGGCTGGATATGCCCGCCACAAAGGAGCAGTTGCACGAAGCTATGCGGAACGTCGGCATTACCGCCGACAACCCGCAGGATTTTTCCATTCGCGGCTATTCCGACGACCCGGAGAAACATATTGCCTTGCCTTATGAAATGGTATGCGCCGCCGACGTGGACGAACTCAATTTTCTTGCGGCGCGGCTCGAACAGCTTGACCCCGCCGAGGTTGGCAAGCTGAACGCAGCCTTGCAGCAGAAAAACGGGCTTGCAAATATTGGACAGGTAATTGACTTCACCTACAACGTGGATTTCTACGTCCATATCCCCGAAGTACATAACTACCACGATTTGGGCGACTATTACTTAAATCAATCCGGCATGGTACAAATGCCCGAAGAATGGAAAGGCGGCATTGACCTTTCTACTTTTGGCAGGAACGCTGCCGCGCAGGAAAAAGGCGCGTTTACCGAGTACGGCTATATCGTGGAAAGCGGCGACGAGTGGGAACGGCAGTTTGAGGGGCGCGAAGTGCCGGAAGAATACCGCATTATGAGTTACCCGCAGCCGGAGCGCGGCGAACAGGACAAAGCCTATATGGACGCAGCCGAAACGCAGCAAGCAGACGCACAGGCCGCAGAGCCGCAGCAGCCCCGCCCCGTCGTCCCCATTATCCTTACTTCCGAAAAGCCCGCCGAAAAGGTAAAGGAGATCACCGCGCGTTTGGAACAGGGCGTACAGGCGATTTTTGACAGCGACCGCTACAAAGAGTTTCTTACTGCCATGTCGAAGTTTCACGATTACAGCTTGAATAACACTATCCTAATTGCCATGCAGGGCGGCAATTTGGTAAAGGGCTATTCACAATGGCAGAAAGAGTTTGACCGCCATGTAAAGAAAGGCGAGAAAGGCATTAAAATCTTTGCCCCCGCGCCCTACAAGGTGAAAAAGCTGGTTGATAAAATCGACCCCGAAACGAGAAAGCCCATGCTTGACCGCGAGGGAAAAGTGGTAAAGGAAGAAAAGGAAATCACCGTCCCCGCCTTTAAGGTTATAACCGTCTTTGATATTTCGCAGACCGAGGGCAAGGAGTTTCCCGACCTTTCCGTTAAACCGCTGCTTGCCGATGTGGAGCAGTACGAGGATTTTTTCGCCGCCCTTGAAAAAGCGTCCCCCGTCCCGATTGCATTTGAGCAGATCACAAACGGCGCAAATGGGTATTTCAGTTTGACCGACAAGCGTATTGCAATCAAAGAGGGCGTGAGTGAATTACAGGCGGTAAAGACCGCCATTCACGAAATCGCCCATGCGAAGCTGCACGACGTAGACTTAAACGCCCCGCCGGAGCAGCAAAACCGCGTTGACCGCCATACCTGCGAGGTAGAAGCGGAAAGCGTCGCTTATACGGTTTGCCAGCATTTCGGCCTTGATACTTCCGATTACTCTTTCGGCTATGTGGCTGGTTGGAGCAGCGGCAAGGAAATGACCGAGTTAAAAGCGTCCCTTGAAACAATACAGACCACCGCAAAGGAACTCATTACCGAGATTGAGGGGCATTTTACCGAGTTGCAGCAGCAGCGGCAAGCCGAGCAGGAGCAAGGCGATACCTTTTCCATTTATCAGTTAAAGCGCGGGGACGAAACAAGGGACTTGCGCTTTGAGCCTTATGACCGTCTGCAAGCGGCTGGACTTACCATTGACCGGGTAAATTATGAACTCGTCTATACTGCACCGCTTACAAAGGATATGACGCTGGGCGACATTTGGGAAAGGTTTAATATCGACCACCCCGCCGATTTCAAGGGGCATAGCCTTTCCGTTTCCGACATTGTTGTGCTTCATCAGAACGACGAGGACACCGCCCACTATGTAGACAGTATCGGTTTTCAGCAAGTGCCGGAGTTTTTGCAGGAGCAGCAGACCCCCGTATTTGACAAGCTGCCGCCCGAACAGCAGCAAGCCTTGTCCGACACCGTACAAGACACTTTGCAAATGCTGGTTGACGCAGACAAGCGGATTTATGGCGACGTTACGGGCAAGACCCTTGAAGCAATCGCGGCGCAAGGATATTCCTACAAGGACGGGCAGCTTGAAAAGCAGCAGCCGGAAGCGACCCCCGACAGCCTTTTGACGGGTGAAACCGTCAGAACGCCGAGGGGCAATTTTCATATTACCGATATGAGCCGTGAACAGATCGAAGCGGCGGGATTTGGTTTTCACCATGCGTCGGAGGACGGGAAGTATCTCATTATGGGGAATGGCACACAGGCTTATGCCATAGCCGCCGAGCAGCCGCAGCGGGATAATCCCTTAAAGCACGTCGAGGACACCATAGAGCAGAACGACAACAATTTTGACGGGCTTATCAACAATACGCCGCAAACGCCCACCGTTGCAGATTTTGAGCAGCGGGCAAAGGCGGGGGAAGCGATTTCCGTTACCGACCTTGCAAAAGCGGTAAAAGCCGAGAAACGGGAACAGCCGCAGAAAAAACCGTCCATTTTGAAGAAGCTGGACGAATACAAGAAACAGGCGGCGCAGCAGCCGAAAGATAAACAGAAAGAGCATAAAAAGGATTTGGAGGTTTGATAGCATGAATACCCGCTTTACCATTGAGGAAGAAAACATTGTTGCGATCTACGCCGAGGACAGCCGGGAAACAACGCTTGAAAATATCCTTGCCGCCATGCCCTACATGGACGAGGATATGCGCCAGCTTGCCGCCGCAGCGGTGAACAAGCTGCAAGCCATGACGGACAGCGAGTTTTCCGAAAGGGAGTTTATCTTGACCGACGAGGAATAGCCCATAGAAAACAGGGGCGCGGTTGCCGATTTCCGGCACCGCGCCCCTGTTCTTTTTTTTGTCCTTGCGTGGACAATTAGAAAGCCGTTTTTGCGGGTTTGAATATACTTTATCGTCTATGCTGTTTCCCCGCGCTGGAAGCCGCAGAAACACAGGCGTTTTCAGCCCTTAACGTTCCACTTGCCACCCCATGTTTTGCGCCTTATCGCTCCTGCTCCCGCGCCCTGCTTTGGGACGGGTAAAGAATACTATCGACGTTCTTTTTGACAATGCCGTATTCTTGCATTTGCTTTTTCGCTTGGCGGTAATCCTCATACAATTTGCTTTTTCTGTCGTTTAAGCTGCTATACTCCTTGCGCAGCGCGGCGAGATCGGGCAGCTTCTTTATCTGCATTTCCTTTAATGCCCTTGCCGCAGCTTCAAACAGGATAATTTCGCTTTCATGCCCCCGCAGATACTTTTCCTTGTCCCGCGACTTCTTGTATTCCTCGTAAATCGGTTTTAATTGTCGGTATGTGGTCGTGTGCTTGATAAGCAGCGACAAATCAGACATACGCTGCTCTACGTCCTTAACCGCCCTTGCCGCCGCGTCATGGGCGGTCATAATATCGGCTATCTTGCTTTCAAGTTCGCTATAATACTCAATCTTGTTTTCGGTTAGGAAGTTCATGCTTTTAGCAGCCTGTTTCAGATTATGGATTTTTGCCCACCGTTCATAGCCCGCCGACTGTTGGGCTTTGATACTGTTTTCAAGATCGACGACAAGCCGGATTTTCTTATCTTCCCGCAGCGTTTTTGTTTTGGCAACATACACGCCCTTGATACGCTCCTTTATCGCTTCTTCCGTATAGGCCGCGCCGAGCGTCTTTGTGCGGGTAAACCGTTCCTGTCCGGCAGCGCGAAAGGAAATGTATTTGCCCTGTTTGATTTCATACCCCATTTCCTGCAAGCGGCGCAGCAGTTCGTCAAAATCTTTCACTTGGGGAATGAGAGTATCTATCGCCGTTTTCAGCTTTGCTTTGTAGCTTGTCCCTTGCTTTTCGGCGGTGTATTCTGCATAGCTTTTTCCCTTGTCCTGTCCCGGTACGACGACGGATAGCCCATGCTCTTTACATATCCTGTCGCTGGTGCGCCGGATAAAGTGATAGCTTTGCTTGTTGGAATGGTACTTTTTGTAGTCAACGAAGCTAACCGCGTTGAAAATCAAGTGATTATGCAGATGGTCTTTATCGACGTGAGTTGTCAAAACAAACTCATACTTGCCGCCTAATACCGCCCCGGCAAGTTCCATGCCGATTTTGTGCGCTTCTTCCGGTGTGGTTTCTCCCACCGCAAAGGATTGTATCAAGTGCCGCCCTAAATGTGTGCCGCGATCTCCGGCAGCTTCCCGCGTCCATGCAAACTCAATATCGGCGGTTTCCAGCCCGCAGCCGAAAGAGGACGCAAGCAGCTTCCCGTCTGTCTTTTCGGGATTTAAGATATAGTCTATCGCAGCCTTTAAGGTTGATTTAATAGGGTGCGTCTTTGTAACCGCCATATCTCGTCCACCGCCTTTTTAATGTCCTCTATATCCTGCCTGTAAACCGTCCCCGTCGCATTGGCGCGTTTTGCAATCTGGTTGATGTTCCGGCTCACCGCTTGCAGTTCCCGGATATATGCTTTTGTGTCGCTTCGGTCAACGACAAGAATATACCCGTCTATCGCCATTTTACGGAAGTATGCCCCATACTGCTTTATGGGAAGCTGCTTCATCTTCTCGTCGATCAGCCGCTTTTCTTCTTCCGTAACGTAAAACTTCATCTGTATATTTCTCTTTCGGTTTTCCATTTCCGCACCGCCTTTCGGTATAAGGGTTTGGGATTATCCCAACAAGCACTTTTCGCAAACGGGTACTCGTTTGCTGTGCTTGCTATCTACTCCTTATCCCGTTTCAAAGGCAGCGTTTGTTGCACTCTCTTTCTAATTTGGCGCAAAAAAAGATTGCAGCCCCTATGCGCTGCAATCTCCTGCTTCCCATATTGTGAGGTTAGTCCTCTGCTTGTTCGACTTCTGTTATCTCCCTTGCCGTTGCGGTTACAATCCGTATGCCTTTATCGCTCATACCGTCCAGCAGCGCGTCAAGCTGCCGCCGCCCGGTGGATTTCTCCGCATTGCTGTTCGGGAAGAAAAATTGATCTACCGAAATATGATACCGGGTTACAAGGTCATAGAATACCTGTAAACTCGGCTGTTGTCCCTTGTTCTCGATATTCGCAAGGTAGCGCGGGGAAATATATAACTCGTCGCTTACCTTTTTGCGGCTCTCGCCGTATTCATTTCTCGCGGCTTTTATAGCTGCCCCGAAAGCCTTAAAGTCGTACAATGGTACGGGTCTTTTTGCCATTTTCATTCACCCTGTTACATTTTACAGTTCACCTTTCTTTTTGGATATGTCCACACAATTCATATCATTAGGTTAAATACTTCCTGTTGTGTATTGACAGTAGACTGATTTTCTGATAAAATAAAATTTATGTAAAAGGAGGCGGCGTTTATGTTGCATAGCATGCGTATTAGATAAGCATTGAAAAAAAGGATTTTCCCATTTTCAACATGGGCTTTTTTGTCATGCTTATTTTGCGGATGCTATACAAAAAACTAACGACGTATAGATATAGTATAGACATAGTGCAAGCTATGCCTTAGTTTTGTTGTACTGCTCTGTGCATTATAAATGCAGGTCAATGCTCATGTTGAGGATTGACCTGCATTTTTTTGTGTAAAAAGGACGAGTGAAATATAATGCTTAAAAAATATTGGATAAAATGTCCGATTTGTAACGGAAAGACGAGAGTTCAAGTATTTCATAATACTGTATTAAAAGATTTTCCTCTTTTCTGCCCTAAATGCAAATTGACGCATATCATTGATGTAGAAAAATTAGAGATTGTAATCAAAAATACAGAAAAACAAACTTTTATTATTTAGAAGAAAGGATATAAAAATGAAACGTTTACCTAAATATACGCCTGCGGAAGTACGGAATGATCCATACGGATTTACTTACAAAGAAATGTCGGAAGTTATTGGCGAGAATGAAGCAAAAGCCTTATATGAAGAATTATATAAGCAATTACCACGCAAAAAAAATCTATCAATGTTGGTAAAAAATATTTGCAAAAGCAGTGATACTGAAAAGTATGTTTACGAACTGAAAGACAACAAATACATTGAAACGGTTTTTATCAAGCGGCGAGATGGTGGAACTGTTTGCGTGAGCACACAAGTCGGTTGTCCTGTTGGTTGTATTTTTTGTGAGTCCGGGCGAAATGGCTTTGTTCGTAATCTAACATCGTCAGAAATCGTACAACAGATTATATTGTTGCGTCGAAAAGTAAACCGTATCGTTTTTATGGGTATGGGAGAGCCTTTATTCAATTATGACAACTTGATAAAAGCAATCCATATTCTCCGAGATAGATATGGGCTCAACTTTCCAACCGACGGCATTACCATATCAACAGTTGGTCCGGTCGATCAATTAAAAAAATTGCGCGAGGAACATCTTAAAATTCAGTTGACAATATCTTTACACGCAGCAACACAATCTGCAAGAAATCGTATTATTCCTCACATGCGCATATATGCTATTGAAGATGTTGTTAAGCAAGCCTTATCCTATTCTGAAAGGCATAATCGCAAAATTGTCTTTGCGTATTTGCTTTTACCGGGTATAAATGACCGGCCCTCAGATGTAAGACAACTTGCAAAATGGTTTCGGGGCAAAAAAGTTATGATTAACGTGTTACAATACAACCCAACAAGCAATTCAAGAATTAAAGCACCACAGAAACGGGAAATAGTTGCATTCAAACATCAATTAGAGCAAGCAGGACTTGAAGTTACTATGAGAGTTTCTCATGGCAGAGAGATTAACGCGGCTTGTGGACAGTTAGCTAACACATATAATAAATTCAAAAAAAAATGATTAAAAGTGCCAGACGCATAGACGCAGAGCCGATAACGCATTAGGTCAAAAAACCTATGTGTTATCGGCTTTTTTATTTAATATTGCGCAAAAGCCGCTGTTCCCTATTATAGAATGGATTGCGGGTAGTGTATTAAAGTCGCCCTTTTTTAAGGATACGGCGGTATCGGGGAGGTATCGCCGTGTCCATTTTTATTTACTGTAACCCGCCTAATGCTTTGCGGTCAAAAAAAGCTATGCTCCGCAAGCGGGATATTCCGGCTATGAGTATGAACTGTCAATACATCTAAATACTTCTTACATTTCCTTTGCGCTCGTCCGCGTCTTGCGGACGGGCGCATTTTGCTTTTTTCAACTTTTTTCTGAAAAACGCACTCAAGAGCCATCTCCCGAACGGGTACGGAGCGAAAGGGGCAGAGAGGACAAGCCCTTAACTCCCGTCCTCTACTCCACGCGGGAAGGAGGTGAACTCTATGGAGCTATCTTCTTCCGACAAGGAAAGAATACAACATCAGTACGACGCATTAGCAAAGAAAACTTTGGTTGGCGAAGCGAAAAGCCACCGCCGCACTCTTGCGAAACGCGCAGCACGCGAAGTACCTTTTTCGGATTTGAGCGAAAGCGAACTCGCGCAGCTTTTCACAACGGACGAATACAAAAGCGATTATTTCCGTTTTCAAGTGTCCGGCTTTGATGTACTCGTCAAAAATGAACTGCTTGCCGAAGCCCTTAACGCTTTGCCCGAAAGGAAACGCGACATTATCCTTTTGTCCTACTTCTTGGACATGAGCGACGCGGAAATTGCTGAACTGCTGAATGTTGTACGCACGACGGTTTTCCGGCACAGGAAATCCGCGCTTGCGAAAATCAAACAGTATTTGGAGGGAAAAGCAGATGATGAATACCGTTAGGAAATCTGAAAATCTGTTGCCGTTCCCTGTCATTTCCGCAGCGGCAAACGGCGACACAACCGCCATGTGCGCGATCTTGAAGCATTACGAGGGTTACATAGCGAAACTTTGTACCCGCACGCTGAAAGACGACGCGGGCAATACCTATTCCTATGTGGACGAGGAAATGCGTAACAGGCTGCAAGTGCGCCTTATTACCCGCACCCTTGCTTTTCATGTAGGATAATCTTTTAGCCCATGCGGGGAGCGTGTCCCCTTTCCACGCTTCCCGTTATGGGCTATTTGTCGTTCCGTAACAGCACATCGGAAACGGTGTACTGTTACAGGCCGACAAAGCCTATTGTTCCTTGACAAAGAAAGCGGCCTTTGGTGCGCAGCATAACAGGCAACGGGTACATTCCGTCTGTACCGAGCCGGGCGGCGGGTACGCCATGACCGCTTTTCCCCGTTGGGGAAAAGTCGAGCGAGAACTACCGCGCCGTAAAACAAGTTTAGCAGCTTGTGGGCGACGACATACAAGGCGGCACAATGATACTCCCGCGTTGAACACCCTCAAAGTATTGCGCGGCGCACCCATAAGCATGGGCCGGGGTGAAACTCCCGTGAGGTTGCAGCTAACAACCGCCCGTTTTGCCTTTTGACGAATATAGTTTATCCATACAGGAAAAGGAGGTTTTTCTAATGGATAAAAAACAGACAATTACAACCGAACGCAAAATAGGGAAAATCACCTATCTTGTTCAAGCGTTGCCGAGTGAAAAGGCAACCGATACAATCCATAAAAAGATTGAAAAACTCATTGTAAAGGATTTGCAGAAAAAGCCCGGAAATCCGGGCTTTTTAGCGTCCGAGTAGTGCATTAGGCGGCGGGATATGGTATAATGATAGCAACACATTATACCTGTTTATTCGGCTGTCGGAAAGGAGGACTAATGTTACAGTCGAATAAAATCACCGCCCTTTACTGCCGTTTAAGTCAAGAGGATATGCAGGCCGGAGAAAGCGGAAGCATACAGCACCAAAAAATGATACTTCAACGCTATGCGGACGAACACCATTTTTTGAACACAAAGTTTTTTGTGGACGACGGATTTTCCGGCGTGAGTTTTGAGCGCGAGGGGCTGCAAGCGATGTTGCAGGAAGTGGAAGCCGGACGAGTGGCGACGGTTATTACCAAAGACCTCTCCCGTCTTGGCAGAAACTATCTGAAAACGGGCGAACTCATAGAGATTGTATTTCCCGAAAACGGAGTGCGCTATATCGCGATTAACGACGGAGTTGACACAGCGCGGGAGGATAACGAGTTTACCCCCTTGCGGAACTGGTTTAACGAGTTTTACGCCCGCGATACAAGCAAGAAAATCCGTGCAGTTAAACAGGCACAGGCGCAAAAAGGCGAGCGTGTCAACGGGGAATATCCATACGGCTATATCCCAGACCCGAACAACCGCCACCACCTTATACCCGACCCGGAAACCGCGCCGATTGTCAAACAGGTTTTCGCTATGTTTGTTAGCGGCGTGCGTATGTGCGAAATCCAAAAATGGCTTGCGGAAAACAAAGTCTTGACGATTGGAGCGTTGCGCTATCAGCGCACAGGACAGGCGCGGTATCAGCGGGCAATGATCGCCCCCTATACTTGGCCGGACAAAACGCTCTATGACATATTAGCAAGGCAGGAATATTTAGGGCATACCATAACCGCGAAAACTCACAAGGTATCCTACAAGTCGAAAAAGACCCGGAAGAACGAAGAAGAACAACGCTATTTCTTCCCAAACACCCATGAGCCGCTTGTTGACGAGGAAACCTTTGAACTTGCGCAAAAGCGGATTGCTACCCGCCACCGCCCGACAAAAGCAGCGGAGATTGATATTTTTTCCGGCTTGCTGTTTTGCGCTGGTTGCGGACATAAGATGTATTACCAACAGGGCGTAAATATCGAGCCGCGCAAGTTTTCCTATTCTTGCGGCGCATGGCGCAACAGGGCAAGGACAGGCAGCGAGTGTACCTCTCATTATATCCGCAAAAACGTACTTCTTGATTTAGTGCTGGAAGATATGCGGCGGATTTTGCGGTATGTTAAGGAACACGAACAGGACTTTATCTGTAAAGCTACCGAGTACGGCGACATGGAAGCGAGAAAGGCATTAGCGCAGCAGCAAAAGGAACTTTCCAAAGCACAGGCGCGTATGACCGAACTTGACACGCTTTTCCGCAAGCTGTATGAGGACAACGCATTAGGCAGACTGACAGATGAACGGTTTGTGTTTCTAACTTCCGGCTATGAGGACGAAAAGAAATCCCTTGCCGCAAGGATAGACGAGTTACAACAGCAGATCGCAACCGTTACCGAGCGAAAAAGGGATATATCAAGGTTTATTCAGATTGTCGGGAAATACAGCGACATACAGGAATTGACCTATGAAAACGTCCATGAGTTTATCGACCGTATCTTGATACACGAATTGGATCGGGAAACCAACACCCGGAAAATCGAAATCCATTACAGCTTTGTCGGACAGGTTGATACCGAGCAGGAGCCGACGCAAGTTGTCAACCATGACCGCCGTAACATGGTTGATGTAAAAAGTATCGCTATCTAACCTCAGCAAAAGTTACGCCGGAAACGCCGTCGTCAATGAAAAAAGTCGGGTTAGGGAAACCGTTGTCCTCTGCATACTGCAAAAGGATTTTTTTCTGATTGACAATGCTGTTGCTGTCCCCGTCAAGTGCGTCCTCTTGACTTAATCGGGCATATAAAGCGGTAATGTTGTCGGGATAATTTTTCGTTGCCGTCATTGTTCATTCCTCCTGTAATGAACGCCCGACAAACAGGTTGTTATCTTCATTATAGCGGACTTCTTTTTCTTTGTCAGCAGGCGTTTTCACGGTTTCCGATTTTATGAGCCGTTTCATTTTGTCATAGAGCGGTTCAGAGCCGCCGCAAACCGTTGACACTTCATAAAGCGTGCCGCCGACTTTGTATGTAACGGTTTCATTCAGCGGGTTGCCCTTTTTCGGCAGTAAAGCGTTGTATTCAGTTTCCCGTTTCCTTTCCATTCCTTTCACGTCCTCTCTTTGTTTTGAGTAGGGAGCAAGCACAGCAAATGAGTACCCATTTGCCGCTTGCTTCTTCCGCAGCAAGCATAGGAAAGGGGTACCCCTTCCGTAAAATGCGCCGCATTTTCTCTTGTTGGGAAAATCCCAAACCCTTTTGTGTTCTCTCACTCAATATCCCGTCCGAAAAGCGGCTTTTGTTGCACTTTGTCCCTCACTATATACAACACCGCACTTTGCGATTTTGCCAAAGTTTTGAGAAAGTTTTTGAAAAAACTTCAGAAAAGCCTATTCAAAACACTCCACAGAATGTTCCTAACCCTATTGACATTCATTGAATTTTTATATATAATTATTGTTATATAACATCAATAATTTTTTGAAAGGAAAGTACTTATGCCACCAAAAGTAAAAGTAACAAAAGATATGGTTATTGACGCTGCTTTTGAGATAGCCCGTGAAGCAGGAGCGGAAAACATCAATGCAAGAACTGTTGCAAAGAAACTGAACTGCTCCACACAGCCAGTCATGTACCATTTTGCAACGATTGAAGAATTGAAAAAAGCGGCTTATGCAAAAGCAGACGACTATCATACAGAATATCTAATGAATATTGAAAGCCCGCAGAAAGGCGTTATGCTTGGAATTGGGTTGAATTATATCCGCTTTGCGATTGAAGAACCGCATTTGTTCCGCTTCCTTTTTCAATCGAACTTTTTTAATGGAACGACTTTGCTTGAAATGATAGATGCCGAAGAACTTGCGCCTGTTCTTTTGGCAATGCAAGGAGCAGTCGGAGGAAGTATAGAGCAAGTGAAAGAAATTTTTTTGACAGTTTTTTTATTTGCTCACGGATATGCGAGTATCATAGCCAACAATTCTTTGGAGTATGATGAAGAACTCATAAAATCTCATTTAGAACGGGCTTACAGAGGGGCAATATTAGCAACACAGGAGGAAACAAAATGAGAAAACTATACGAAAAAAACGAACTGACTTTTGCGATTGTGTGGATTGTGATTTATTGTGTGCTGCAATCTTTAGCCAATCCACTAAATGAAAAAATAGGGGTTGAATATTCTGCAAGTGCAATTTTTTCTATATTACAGTCCGTGATCCTCTTGGTTTTTATTCGAAAAAATAACTTACTAAAACGATATGGGCTTTGCAAATCTCCTATATCTGCCAGCCGCTTTCTGTTCTATATTCCCTTGATAATTTTAGCCACAAGAAATTTTTGGAACGGAGCGGCGTTTAATTTGAACTTGGCAGGAACTGTCTGCTATATTGCCTGTATGCTTTGGGTTGGATTTTTAGAAGAAGTTATTTTTAGAGGACTGCTTTTCAAAGCGATAGCAAAAGACAATGTAAAAACGGCAATTATCATTTCAAGTGTTACATTTGGTTTGGGACATTTATTAAACTTGGTAAATGGCAGTGGTGCGGGAATAGCAGAAAACTTACTTCAAGTTACAGGGGCGATTGCGATTGGTTTTCTGTTTGTCATTCTTTATTATCGTGGCGGTAGTTTGTTCCCTTGTATAATTACGCACTCCGCAATTAACATCACAAGTGTTTTTGCAAATGTGGTAGGATTGACGATAGAAAAGCGTATCATCTTCCAGTTGGTACTGTTTGCAATTACTATTACTTATTCTTTTATTCTCACAAAGACACTCCCTAAAAATCAGTATTACGACAGGGAGGATAACTGATATGGAAAATGTGATTTCAGAATGGTTGCGCTGCCCTGTTTGCGGAAATAAGACAAGGCTGAAAATCCGTGGGGACACAGAACTAAAATATTTTCCGCTGTTCTGTCCTAAGTGTAGACAAGAGACTTTAATCAATGTAAAACATCTGAATACCACAGTTATCAAAGAGCCAGACGCACAGACGCAGAGCCGATAATACGCAGATGAAAATGCGGTTATCGGCTTTTTCATATTCTCTTGGAGAAATGTAAATGCCGCCATATCGACAAACTTTTCTTGACCTTTTAGGGAAATAGCAAAGCCAAGAAAAGCCGTCAAGGGTCAAGATAAACGCTTCGCGCCCTTGACGGCTTTTCCCGCCTTTGCTCACAGGCAGACAAGAGGGCGCAAACGGAAAGACCGCTTGCGCCCTCTATCTATCATACTGTCTTGTTGTCATTTAGGGGTTAAAAAAGCCTTGGTGCTAGAATATAAATAGTGCAAGTCAAAATGAGAAAATTCCAAATAGACAATACATGATACAATAGAAGTATCGTA
>PPYF01129915.1_pt1 | contig 19509 bp, 18 predicted proteins | sample 1559871 | NCBI WGS metagenome assembly PPYF01 (sample SAMN08240021, study PRJNA423297) | Human gut metagenome, whole genome shotgun sequencing project. | reverse complement strand
GGGCCGGTCATTGCGGGGGCCGGGGCCATAGCCCGGGCCGTATCCGGGACCAAAGCCGGGGCCCGGAGGAGGCGGCGGGCCGGGACGATAATGCCGACGGGCCGAGCCTGCCATGTAGCCCCATGCGAAGGGGCCCCAGTTCCAGCCCACTGCATGGCCGATGGGTGCAATGAACACCCGGAACACGAACAGTACGATGATCAGCATCACCATCAGGGACATGAACAGGATCACGATACCCAGAACGATATCCCCAAAGGTGGTGGGGCCGTCGTCCGGCTCCGCGTAGCCGCCATCGTCATAGCTGCCATTGTTCAGATTTACCCCATAAACACTTGCAATGGTGTCGGCCACATTGTTGGCACAGGTGATTACTGCATCGCTGTAATCGCGGTTAACAAAATCACCTTCCATGGTCTGGGCGAGGGCGCTGGCCTGACTTTCCAGCGTGGTGTTGCGGAAGCCGTCGCCGTAGGTCACGTAGTAATCGCCATCCTCGTAGATGGGCGATTCCATCACCAGCAGGATCAGCACACCGTTGTTCTCGGAAGCCGAGCCGATGCCCCAGGCGTTGAAGGCCTGTGTTGCATAATCCTCAGTGGAATAATTACCCGTATAATCTACAGTCAGTACATCGATCTGTGCTCCGTTGCAGCTGGACTGCAGCTGGTTGTTCAGATCAACGATGGTCTGGGTAGTGCTGTCGCTCAGGATGTTGGCATCATCCACCACACATTCGTCTTTGGGCAGGTCCGGCAGGCTGGCGGCGGCAAGGGCCGCCGGGCACAGGGCCGCTGCGCCCACCACAAGGGCCAGCACCAGAGCGCTTACGCGTTTTGCAAAATTTTTCATGCGAAGGGTTCAACCTCCTTTACACCGGCAATGGCTCCCAGCACGCTGGCCGGGAAGCCGCCGGTCTCTTTCTGGTAGTCGTAAACGGCATCGTTGTATTTCAGGGTGCCGATGATGGTAGCCGCACTGTTGAACTGGCCGTACTGGCCCTGCACCGCGCCCATCTTCATGGGGTCTGCGGCCTGCTCCTGCAGCTTTGCGTAGAGCTGGTCGATCCGCGACCCCAGCACCTCGTTGGCCTGATACAGCGCATGCATCGTGCTGCCCTGATAATAGGGCAGCGAGGTGAGTGCCTGACTTTTGCCGCCGTTCTGCACGGCTTCCAGACAGGCGGTAAGATCGCTCAGCGCGCTCTGTGCGGCCTGTACCTCGGCACTGTCCGCTCCCAGCGTGCTGCCGGCGGTGGTGATGATGTTTGCCGCCGTGTTCATGCGGGTGGTCAGCTCTTCGTTGAGGTTATAGCCGTTGTCTGCCGCCACACCCACCGTGTACCATTTGCGGACTTCGTTGTACCGGCTGCGCAGCTTGGCGCTGCCAAAGCCCAAAAAGGCCGCCAGCATCACCACCACGCTCAGAGCCAGCGCCGCCGCCCGGGTGGAAAGGGTGGCAGGCAGCTTTGCTTCCAGCCCTGCCAGCTTCTGCTGCAGAGGTGTCAGCGGCACGGCCTGCTCCGGCTGCTTTTGTTCGCGGTAGCTGCCCGCGTCAAAACCGCCGGAAGTGCTGTTCTGTTTTTGCGAAAAATCTGCGTTTGCCATCTCAGCTCCGGATCTCCATCATTTTTGCTTTCAGTTCGTCCTCGATGCGGTTCAGCTCCTGCTCGGCGGCGGCGCGCTTTGCGCGGCCCTCGCTCTGGATCTTGTTCAGCTCGTCCAGCGTCTCGATCAGGCTCTTGTTGGTCTGCTGCAGGGTCTCGATGTCCACCACACCGCGCTGAGATTCCTTTGCGGTCTCGATGGTACCCATCTTCAGGGCCTCGGCGTTCTTCTTGAGCAGGTCGTTGGTCATGTCGGTCACGGCACGCTCGGCCTGCATGGCCTGCTGGCTGTGGGCCAGACCCAGTGCCAGCACCATCTGGTTCTTCCACAGGGGGATGGTGTTGACGATGGTGGACTGGATCTTCTCTGCCATCATGGTGTCGTTGTTCTGCAGCAGGCGGATCTGCGGCCCCATCTGCAGGCTGATGTTGCGGGTCAGCTCCAGATCATAGAGCTTCTTTTCAAAGCGTTCGCACTGGTCGGCCAGATCACGAGCCGCCTGTGCATCCTCCGGCAGGCCGGAAACCTTGGCCTTATCCATGGCCTGCTGCAGCTCGTTTGCGCGCACATCGGCCAGCTTCTTTTTGCCGGCAAGGATATACATGCTCAGCTCCTTGAAGTAGGCCATGTTCAGATCATACATCTTATCCAGCATAGCGATGTCCTTGAGCAGCTGCACCTGATGGCCCTCCAGCATGGACTGGATCTTTTCCACGTTGGTCTCGGCCTTGTTGTACTTCATCTTCATGGCATCCAGCTGGTCGCCCTTCTTCTTGAAGAAGCCGAGGATGCCCTTTTTTTCTTCCTCGCCTGCATCAAAGCTCTTCAGCTCACCGATCAGGCTGGTGATCATATCGCCCACTTCGCCCAGATCCTTGGTGGCCACCTTGGAAAGGGCGGCCTCGGAGAAATCGCCGATCTTCTTCTGACAGGCGGAGCCGTACTGCAGCACCTGCTGGCTGTTGGTAATATCGATCTTTTCAGCAAACTGATCCACCATGGCCTGTTCTTCCGGGGTCAGGTTCACCTGCGGCTGCTCCGGTGCGGCAGCTTCCTGCTGGGCGGGTGCTGCCTTTTCCTCTTCTGCCGGGGTGGGGTCCAGCGTCAGGGTGGGTACTGCGGGTGCATCGAGGTCAAAGTTGAATGTATTATCAGCCATAAGAGATTTCTTCCTTTCCAAATACCATTTACCTTTTTTCTTAGCTCAGGCCCTGCCCTTTGAGCATGTTCTGCAGCACCGTGATATCTGCAGAAAGGTCCATGCTCTCGGCGGCGTACAGGGCATCCAGCTGGTTTTCAAACGCCGTGGCAATGGAAGCAGCATTGTGCTCCACCTCGGTACGGATGGCTGCGGCATTTTCGCCGCGCACGCCCTGCTTTGCCAGCTTTGCATACTGCTGCAGAACGTTCACCGCATCCGGCAGGTAATAGTTTGCAAACCTGCGCACCTGCTTTGCCTTTTCCGGGTTTGCTTCCACCGCTTCCACAATGGAGCGGCCCGCCTTTTCCATGCGGGTCATGGCGGCAGAGAGCTGCGGGTCCGGCAGCTGCTCGTTGAGGGTGTGCAGGGTATCCAGTTTCTGCTGAATGTCGGTCAGCATCGCGTCCACATCCTCCACACCGGTGTGGAAAGGCACTTCGTGCTCCACCACCCGGGGCGGGCAGACCTTCTGTGCCGCACCAAAGGCCACAAATGCACCGCCCAGCGCCGCCAACAGCGCCCACAGCTTATACACCGGCAGTACCGCGCACAATACCAAAAAGACCAGTGCCATTGCATAAAATGGCAGAACGCTGGGCTTTCTGGTGCGGATGATCTTGCTCATGTTTCTTCTCCTTGTCCGGGGCATTGCCCCTTATGTCATCCATAATACCGCACCCCGCGAAAAACGCAAGGCTTTCACGGATAATTTACAACCTGGCCATCATTTGTTGATCCACGGCAAGAGGGCCGCGCCCCAGATTTCGCGCAGCTTTTCCGGGCGGCAGGCAGCGTTTGCCGGGCTGGTGCTGGGCAGCTTTACCGCTGCAATGCCGGACACCGGCTGCAGATACTTTGTATAGATCCGGTATGCGGTGGCTCCGTTGCAGAATACTGCTTCGATGGGTGCCTTTGCCAGCAGAGCGGCAATATCATTCGGCACTGCATCCTTGATGGAAGCATCCGCTGCGCCGGTGATGGTGCAACGTTCCAGCGTGTCCCAGAGGGCCAGCCCATGGCGCAGGATGATTTGCTTTTTGGCTTCAATGTCCTCACGGGCAGGCACCGGCTCACCGGTCAGCGCGGCCAGCACGGGCCAGAAGCGGTTCTGCGGGTGGCCGTAGTAAAAGGCCATCTCCCGGCTTTTGGGGCTGGGCCATGTGCCAAGGATCAGCGCCCGGCTGCGCACGTTATACACCGGTTCAAAGCTCATTGTCCGCCTGCACTTTCAATTTTATCCCAAGGCGAGCCAAGGTCGCGGCCGGACGGCTCTGCTCTGGGGCCTTCGAACCACAGCTCATCGATCAGGTCGGCAAGGCCGTCCTCCCGCACATCGCCAATGATGCGGTCGGCGGCAGCCTTTGCGTCCGGCGTGCCGTTTGCCATGCAGCAGCCAAGGCCCGCTGCCTTCAGCATAGCCACATCGTTGGCAGAATCGCCTGCTGCCACGGCATCGGCCAGTGTCAGGCCCATTTTTTCGCACAGGTCGGCAAGGCCCACGCCTTTGTCCATTCCACCGCGCACGATGTCGTAGTAGCACAGGCCGTCGGCATTCTGCGCACCCACCTGCATCCAGTGCAGACCCAGATGGCCGTACTTTGCCGCAAAATCTGCCACGTGCTCCGGCGGCACTGCCGCAAAGGCCGCGTGGGGCATATCGATCAGGTGGCGGTCCTGATCTTCGCCGTCCATACAGTCCAGCCCGATGCTGTTCATCTGCTGATAGCCCCTGTGCAGATATTCATACTCGCAGTAGGCGTAGCAGGCATCCCTGAAATTGAACTGCAGCGGATAGTTATAATCCTCGCAGAAATCCACCAGCGCGTACATTTCCTCAGCGGTGAGCGGGTGCTCGGCCACGATGCGGCCCTCGCGGTCCACCACGCAGGCACCGTTGCAGGTGATGGCATAATCGAACCGGATGCCGCCCAGCTGCCCCTTGAGGCTGACGCACGGATACGCGCGTCCGGTGCTGAGCACAAATCTGCCGCCTGCGGCCTGCAGCTTCTTTACCGCCTTGACCACCTTCTGACGCGGCTTGCCCTCGCCAAAGGGCACCAGTGTGTTGTCGTAATCGCTTGCCAGAATCTTATATTGCATTCTATTCTCCCCTATGGAACTGAGTTTTGTACCAGTATACCATACTTTTTTAAAATTGGGGTGCATTTGGGCATAAAAATAAGGCTACTGCACAGAATTCCATGCAATAGCCTTATTTTGTTTCACGATGCCGTTTTCTTTGCAGCTTCTTCTCGTGATCACGCAAACACGGCCACGACCACCTGCATTGCCACGCCGAGGAATGCGCCTGCACCCCATGTCAGGCCGGTGATGAACAGGTTCTGCTTCCACGAAGGATTGGTGCGCCACAGCACCGCAAGGCCCACGCCTGCACCGGTGCAAAGGCCCGCCACCAGACTGGAAAAGCGCAGGGCACCCTCCACATACAGCTGGGTCAGCAGCACGCTGGCGGCGCAGTTGGGGATCAGGCCCACCAGCGCAGCCACTACCGGCTGGAAGAAGCCCATGCTGCCCAGAAGGTCTGCAAACACATCTTCGCCCACGCCTTCCACGATCAGGCCGAACACCAGACTGAACGCAAAAATGAACACAAAGATCTCCAGCGTGTGGCGCAGGGCCGCTTTCCAGATGGGGGCGGGCTTACCCTCTTCGTCGCTGTGCTCCTCGTGACAGTCCACCTCGTCGGCATGGCCGGTGTAGCCGCCGCACAGCGATTTGGGCAGCACGCCGCGCAGCACAAAATCCAGCACAAAGCCCACCACAATGGCGTATACCACCTTGATGACCATGAGCACAGCCAGCTTATTCCAGTAGGCCGGCATGGATACCAGCAGCGGGATGGCTTCGTCGCTGGTGGCAAGGTAGACGGCCATCAGGGTGCCCAGCGTGATGACGCGGGAGGAGTAGAAGTTGGACGCAATGGCCGAAAAGCCGCACTGCGGCACACAGCCCAGCACCGCGCCCGGAATCGCGCCCCAGCGCCCGCCGCCTGCCAGCAGTGCTTCAATGCGCTCACCGTGGCGGGTCTCGATATACTCGATCAGAAGATAAGCCAAAAACAGGAAGGGCAACATCTTGGCGGTATCCACCAGAGATTCGCCCAGAACATCCAGAAACAGTTCCATATACGCTCCTAAAAACGACCGTTCGTCGCTTCATTTTAGTAAATTGCAAATTGGTTGCATTTTTGAACAGGGATGATTATACACGATATTCTCTCCAATTGCAATACCAAAATGCAAATTAGTTGCAAATTTATGTTATGGAACGCTGCATCGCAAAAAATACGATTTCAAATGGTCTCCGCTGATGCTCTGACCATTTTCAGCGGAATTATTATTTTATTTCGCAATTCTGGAAAATCTGCGGCTTTTCCAGAATTGCCTTTTCACGGGAGGAGTCATAACCGAAAGCGGAAGCTGCCGCGCTGGTTTCCTGTGGAAACATTCACGCGGCGGAATTAACGTTCTGCCCGCAAGCACAAGCCTTTCCTCCACGACCCCCGCCCATGAAAATGGGGTCCAGAAATGCCCGCAGGCGTTTCTGGACCCCAAAATCAAAAATATAATTTCCTTAGCTTATGCGCAAAGCAACGCGGAGCGCATTTCAAATCGTCCCACACAGCAGGAGTCTGCCTTTTGTTTTACCCCTTCATTGGCACAAAGCCCACAAGGTCTTTTACCACCTCGCCGCCGATAATCAGGCCAGCCACCGAGGGTACAAAGGCATTGGAGCCCGGCACCGAACGGCGCTGGGTGCACTTGCGCTGGGTGCCCGGAGGGCAGATGCAGTGATACTTGCAGCTGATGTCGTCATCCTCGATGGGGGTCATGGCAGGCTCCTTGGAGTAGACCACCTTCAGGTGCTTGATTTTGCGCTTGCGGCACTCGGTGCGCATCACCTTGGCCAGCGGGCAGACCGAGGTCTTGTAGATATCGGTCACTTCAAAGCGGGTCGGGTCCATCTTGTTGCCTGCGCCCATGGAGCAGATGATGGGGGTGCCTGCCTCCTTGCACTTCATCACCAGCGCCAGCTTGCCGGTGACGGTGTCAATGGCATCCACCACATAGTCGTACTGGGTAAAGTCGAACTGGTCCTGTGTTTCCGGGCCAAAGAAGCACCGGTGGGTGGTCACCCTGATATCCGGGTCAATGTCGTGGATGCGCTGCGCAGCCACATCTACTTTATATTGTCCTACCGTACTGCGGGTGGCAATGATCTGGCGGTTGAGGTTGGTCAGGCAGACTTTATCGTCATCGATCAGATCCAGTGCCCCCACGCCGCTGCGCGCCAGCGCTTCCACCGTGTAGCCGCCCACGCCGCCGATGCCGAACACCGCCACGCGGGAATTGTGCAGTTTTTCCATAGCTTCCGCGCCCAGCAGCAACTGCGTGCGGGAATACTGATTTTGCATTTTGTTCTCCTTGTTACTTTTCCACTCTCGTAATGGTGCCGCCGCCCAGCACGGTGTCGCCCTGATACAGCACCACGGCCTGACCGGGCGTAGGGGCGCGCTGGGGCTGGTCAAATTCCAGCCGGAAGCCGCACTCCGCCGGGTAGACGGTGGCGGCCTGCTCCACCTGATGGTACCGGGTGCGGGCTGTGACCCGCAGCGGTCCGGTCAGCTCCGGAATGGCGATCCAGTTCACCTCGTCCGCATACACGATGCGGTCGAACAGCATCTCCTCCGGCCCTACCGTGACGGTGTTTGCCTGCATGTCCTTGCCGCAGACGTACACAGGTGCCCCCATGGCAAGGCCCAGCCCCTTGCGCTGGCCAATGGTGTACCGCACCGCGCCGTTGTGGGTGCCCACCACCCTGCCGCTCTCGTCCAGAAAATCACCTGCCGGGTAGTGTTTGCCGGTGAAGTCCTCCATAAAGCGGGCATAGTCGCCATCCGGCACGAAGCAGATGTCCTGACTGTCGTGCTTGCGGGCATTGACGAATTTGTGCTGCTCCGCGATCTCGCGCACCTCAGTCTTGTGCAGGCCGCCCAGCGGCAGACGGATATGCGCCAGCTGCTCCTGAGTGAGGTTGTAGAGCACGTAGCTCTGGTCCTTGCCCTCGTCCAGCCCCTTTTTGAGCAGGAAACGGCCGGTGGCCTCGTCCTGCTCCACCCGGGCATAGTGGCCCGTGACCACATACTCCATGCCGTGTGCCCGGGCCCAGTCCAGCAGATGGCGGAACTTCATATATTTATTGCAGTCGATGCAGGGGTTCGGCGTGCCGCCCGCCTCATACACGCGGACGAATTTTTCAATGATCTGTTCCCGGAAGTCGGCCGTGAAATCCAGCACCTCGTACGGGATATCCATGGCATACGCCACCTCTGCCGCGTCCTCGATGTCCTTTTCCGAGCAGCAGGTGTGAAAGCCGGACTGTCCCAGCGTTTCGTTGCGGGTGAGCCGCATGGTGATGCCGGTGCAGTCATAGCCTGCCTGCTGCATGAGCCATGCCGCCACCGAACTGTCCACGCCGCCGCTCATGGCAATGAGGGCACGCGGCTTTGAATCAGGGGTCTGTGTGGTCATAAGTTCTCCTTTGGTGCATTCAACACACTAAAACAGTAGTATAATAGTAACTCTGAAAAAAGAGCTTGTCAAGACGCAGCGAGCTGCTGCACTGCGGCCAGCAGGGCTTGCCGCTCGTTGGGATATTCTTCCCGGATCACACCGTCCAGCAGCGCTTCCAGCACTTTGCGGATGCCCGGCCCCGCCGGGATGCCTGCTGCCATCAGATCACGGCCATTCACAGCCAACTGGCTGACGCGGCAGCATACGCCGTCCGCATCCAATTGTTCGGCCAATTCGGAAAGTGCAGCAAAATCAGCCGCCCGTTCCGGCTGCAGGGCGGTGCCCAGTGCAGCAATGCGCTGCACGGTACACAAGTTATATTTGCCCAGTAGTCGGCGGGCGTAGATAGTAAAGTCGGGTGTGACGGTAGTTTCTCTGAGGACCGTCCGCTGGGGTGGGACCCTGTTGCCGAAGGCAATAGGGCGGGCGATGGAATGGCCCGAATCGTGTCCGAAGAGAAAGCTACCGTCACGCCTTCTGGCTTCCCGCACCAACACCGCCGCCTCTTCAATCAAGGCGTTGGAGCAGCGCAGGCGCTTGAGGGTGCGGCGGATGCCGTCCTCGCCAAGGCTGTACAGCAGCGCCGCCAGCCGGATGGGCAGGTTTTCTGCACCCGCCGGGCAGGCATCCACCACCGGCTTTGCCGCCGCCAGTGCCTCCGATGAAAGCTCCGGCAGAATAACAAGCAGTATTTTTTTGTCAAGATATGCCGCAGGGGCGGGTGCGCTCAGCAGTTTTGCAAGCTCTTCCTCGATGCGCTCCACCGATACGCAGTCCAGATGGGCACACAGCTCCTGTGCCGCCTGCGCCGTGGGCGGGTCGATGGCAAAGCCAAACCGGGCTGCGAAGCGGTACAGCCGCAGGATGCGCAGCGCGTCCTCGGTGAACCGCTGGCGGGGCACACCCACCGCCCGTACGATGCCACTTTGCAGGTCGGCCTGCCCGCCAAAGGGGTCCACAAGGCCCTCTTTTTCATTGTAGGCCATGGCGTTGATGGTAAGATCCCGCCGGGCCAGATCCTCCCGCACATCCGGCACAAAGTGCACCTCGTCCGGGTGGCGGCCATCCGTGTAGGTGCCTTCTGTACGGAAGGTGGTGATCTCGTAAAGGGCACCGCTCTGTTTCACCGTTACCGTGCCGTGCTGCAGGCCGGTGGGGATGCACCGCTGCGCGCCGAACAGCTCCATCACCTGCTGCGGCAGAGCACTGGTGCACAGGTCCCAGTCGTGCGGTGTAAGGCCCAGCAGACTGTCCCGCACGCAGCCGCCCACCACGTAGGCTGCATAGCCCGCCCTGTGCAGGGTGTCCAGCAGCTCTGCCGCACCCTCGTCCATCCGGATGGTCATGGCTGTGCCTCCTCGTACTGCAGGGTGATGCTTTTGCCGTCAAAGCCGCACTCCGCCGCCGGGAAGATGCTCTGTGCCTGCGCGGCATACTCCTCCGGGTCGGTGATCATGGGGGAATAATGGGTCAGCCAAAGCCGCTTTGCCCTCGCCTGCGCGGCAAGGGATGCGCTCTGCCCAAAGGTGCTGTGCCCCCACTGACGGGCCTGGTCTTCCTGCTCCGGAAGGGCATAGGTGGCATCGCATATCAGCAGGTCTGCGTCATGCGCCGCCTGCAAATAATACGGGCAGGGGGCCGTATCGCCGGAAAATACCACGCTCAACCCCTTGCGCGGGGCGCCCAGCACCTGCGCAGGCTGCACCGTTCTGCACTCCACGGCAACGCTCTGCCCTTTCTGCAGCAGCTTCCATTGCTGCACCGGCACCCCCAGCGCCCGGGCCTGCTCCGGCGAGAATTTGCCTGCACGGGGCAGCTCCAGCCGGTAGCCAAGGCTTTTTACCCGGTGCTTTGTGGCAAACGGCACCAGCCGCGCACCGGCAGGCCAGCCCTCGCTCAGCGCATCCAGCGCCAGCGGCTGGCCCGGCATAAGCACCTGCGGCTTCACCGGATAGGGCAGCGGGCCGGTCAGTGCCCGCACCGCCGCCCAGATATCCGGCAGGCCCTCCGGACCCAGCAGCGCAAGCGGCCTTGTGCGGCCCTGCGCCCCCAGAGTCTGCAAAAGGCCCGGCAGACCAAAGATGTGGTCGCCATGGTAGTGGGTCAGGCAGATGGCATCTGCCCGCATCAGGTTCACGCCCGCACGGCGCGCTGCCGCCTGCGTGCCCTCGCCGCAGTCCCACAGCAGGCCGTGGCCGCCGCAGGCAGCAAACGCCGCCGAGAGTGCCCGGTCCGGCAGTGGCATGGTAGCCGCAGTGCCCAGCAGTGTAATGGTCAGCATAAAATCGCTCTCCCTGCACAGTAGATTTCGATATTTTATTGTACCACAGCCCAGCACGTTGCACAATCACTGCTGGCCGCGCATAGCATGGGCCAGCACAGCAAAAAGGGGGGCAGCGGGATGAGACGCAAAAAAGGGGATCCTTTTTCCGGCAGGCCGCACAGCGGCCTTGGATGGGTGCTTCTGCTCGCCGCACTGGCCCTGTTTCTGCTGGCCGGTGCGCCCGGCTGCATGGCCCAGCGGATGGCGTGGTCTGCCCGGGGAACGATGATCTTTCTGCCCAGCGGGTTTTGAAAAAATGGGAGCATCCTGCTGCACAGAACACTCCCATTTTTCTTTTTATTTTCCATCCGAATAGGGCAGCTGGCCGGTCAGGGTCAGCGTTTCGGCAAGTTCGTCCTCCGAGCGGAACCGCCACGCCGCCGCTCCCACGGCCACATAGCAGGCATCGGCACGACCCTCCGGTGTAACGGCAAGGATCATCGTTTCACCGTCGCCCACCGCCGTTACCATGCCATCCGCACTTACAGTTGCCACGCCCGGATTGCTGCTGAACCATGTCATCGTTCCGTTTTGGGTGCCTGCAGCCTGCGCTGTCAGCTTCTGACTGGCTCCCACTGCCTGCAGCAGCATGGCGTTTTTGCTCATCTGCACCCGTCCGATCTCCGATGTGACCGTTACCGTGCAGCGCAGCACCTGCCCGGCTGTGGTCAGTGCGCTGATGACGGCCTTGCCGGACCCCTGCGCCTTTACGGTACCGTTTGTGCTTACCGATGCCACCGCCGGGTTGCTGCTGACCCACTGCCGCACATAGGTAAACCCGCCTTTGTTCTGTTCCAGCTTCAGCTGTTTCGTCGGGGCAGGCTCCTGCTCTGTAATGGTAAGCGTCAGATCGCTGGTGTTCAGCACCAGGCGGCTGGCTGTGCTTTTGCGCACCGTGATGGTACAGGTGGTCTTTTCGCCGCGCTCATTGCGGGCCGTGACGGCCGCAGTGCCCTCGGCATGGCCGGTCACCTTGCCAGTGCCGTCCACCGATGCCACTGCCGGATCACTGGAAGTCCAGATCAGAAAGAAGTAGTCGTTGGGTGCCTGCACATTCAGGTAGGCCACCGGGGCCGGGTCTCCTTCGGTGATATCCAGCGTCAGTTCGGCAGTGTCCAATGTCATGCCGCTGTCCGGCAGCGGCTGCTCCTGCGCAGCATAGGCCGACAAGGCCCCGGCTGCAAACAGTTCTGCGCACAGCACCACTGCACAAACACACGCTTTGAACCCCTGCTTCATGGGCTTTGCCCTCCCCGCCTGCTTTGCTGCAAGATCCTTTAAATATTCCTGTCTCCGTATTATTTTACACGCAGTGCAAAACCGGGTCAAGTTTTTTGCCCATTCTGCCGGGCAGCTGAGCCTTATTTTGTGGAGAATAATAAAATCCGCTTTTCAATTTTGTACAAAACGCCGCCGCACCCGGCAAACCGGATGCGGCGGCGCTGTTCTGCTTTTGAATTTTCAGCTTAGTAGTTGATCTTTTTCAGCTCAAAGTAGCTCTGCGGATGTGCGCACACCGGGCACTTGAGCGGTGCGGACTTGCCGATATAGGTGTAGCCGCAGTTCCGGCACTGCCATACCTGCTGCTCCTCGCGGGCAAAGACCTTGTTGTTTTTCAGGTTTTCGGCCAGCGCACGGTAGCGCTCCTCGTGCTCCTTCTCGATCTGTGCCACCATGGTGAACAGTGCTGCGATCTGAGGGAAGCCCTCTTCTTTGGCCTCCTTAGCCATGCGGGGGTACATCTCGGTCCACTCGTCGTGCTCACCGCCTGCTGCCATGTCCAGACAAGTCAGGGTATCGGGGATCGCGCCGCCGCACAGCAGCTTGAACCAGATCTTTGCGTGCTCCTTCTCATTGCCGGCGGTCTCCTCAAAGATCGCGGCCAGCTGCTCGTAGCCTTCTTTTTTTGCCATGCTGGCAAAGAAGGTGTACTTGTTGCGTGCCTGGCTCTCGCCTGCAAACGCTTCCATCAGATTTTTCTCGGTTTTGGTACCCTTCAGTTCCATGATGCTCTCCTTTCAAAAACGGATCTTCTGTCAGGATCGACCGATCCCGGCTCTATCATTCAGCCCGGCGGTAATTTTTTCGCCTGCGGCTCAGGTTCTGAACAGAGTATACCATATTTTTTGATGGAAATCAAGAACGATTCCTATTTATTCTGAGAATATTTCTCAGTTATGCTGCTTCAGTGCACACACAGCAATGCTCAGGGCGCTCCACGCTGCCTGGTACATCAGCACCGTTGCCACCGAAAGCTCCCAGATGCTGCCTGCACTGGTGAGCAGCGCTGCAATGATAATGGAGAACAGCACCGAGACCATCTGTACCGTGGTGGCGCTGCTCTCGGCGTTCTGGGCCTGATCCGCAGCCTGCAGACCGCCGGTCAGGCTGGCAAACGCCTTGAGATGGATCATGCAGCAGGTATCCTCCGGGTCTTTCGGTGCGGCCTTGATGGCGTTGCACTGCTCCTGATCCAGCACGGTGATCATGCCTTCCGGCAGGCGGTATGCTTCGGTAATGTGGTGTGCAGTCAGACTGGGGTCCTGGCATGTGACCAGCAGGCGGATGTTCTCCTTTTGCAGCACGGCAAGGCCGCGGGCCACATTGCGCCCGCCCACATATTTCAGCACGAACATAGCGTGCAGATTGCCGGACACAGCCAGATACAAAATTTGCAGCTCGCCGTTCTTCGAGTGCTGCATCTCGTATTCCTCGTCCGGCAGTGGCACGCCCTCCTGCTCCAGATAGCGGCGGGTACCAATGAGGATGCGGTTGTTATCGCACCAGGCGGAAAAGCCCAGCCCATGGTGCTGCTCCAGATCCTTGACCGGGAACAGGATGTCTGTGCGTTCCTCAACGATCTGGCGGAACAACCCCTTCAGGGTGCCGTGGCTCTCGTTCAACACGCTGGCCGCGTACAGGATGGCGCGGTCGATGCGGCCGCCCTTGAAGATGCGGATATCCTCCAGCTGTGCGCTGTCGGCGGTGAACAGGTCGTCTGCATCGATCTGCAGCGTATCAATGCCGCCCAGCTGCTCAATGGCCTGCCAACCGGGCACGACTGCGCCCACAGCCGCAGCCGCACGCTGCAGCCGTAGCGAGGCAACGCCCGCGATCAGGGTAGAAGAAAGCGGTGCGCCCATGCACAGCACAGCTGCCATGGCAGCCGCAGCTTTGTTCCAGCCGGCACCTGCCAGCAGGAACAGCACGCCGCTGAGCAGGGCAACGCCCAGCAGGATGTACGAAACTTTGCGTGCACGGCGCTCGCTTGCGCGTTCGCTCAAGCTCTGCTCCACAAAGCCGTCAGCTTCCTTCATCGGGCGGCTCAGCAGCACCCAGGGGTCCTTCTGTTCCAGATCCCGTGCAAGGGCGCGCAGCAGGTCTTTGTCCTTGGCGCGGTAAGCGCCCTCGAACTCCACACCATTGGTCACCAGCTCATAGCCGCCCTTGACAGCAGCCAGCATCACCCGGCTGCCCAGCAGCGCAAGGAACAGCCCCAGCGCGGCCATGCCGCTGAGCAGCGAGATGCCGGTGGTGCCGCGGTAAACATTTGCGTTCAGCATGGCTGTGACCGCCTGCACCAGCGCTGCCACTGCGGCCAGCGCCGGCATCGTCTCGGAAGAAGACCGTCCGCGCAGGCCGTTCAGGCCGTCGCGCAGCACCGGGAAGCCCACGCACAGGCTTGCTGCCAGCAGCAACAGGTTTGCACCATAGAATGCCGCCGGGGCAGCATCCGGGTCCAGCGCCGCCATGGCGGGCAGCAGCCCATCCGACACCAAACCAAAATGCAGCAGCACCACAGCCAGAATGCCGCCCAGCACGCAGCGCAGCGTCAGCTCTGCGCTCATGCGGTGCAGTTTATCCGCCGTGGCCTCTGGCTCGGGCAGCTCCGTTTCGGCATGTTCCTCCGGAGACATCGCGTCCTCCGCCTCAGCTTTCAGTTCCGGCTGTGGCGCAGCGGATGCCTTCTCCGGTGCCTGCTGCGGCTCTTCACCGTCCAGCGGCAGCAGCGGCAGGCTCATGGTGTCCTCTTTTGCGGCAGGCTCCTCTGCCGGGGCCAAAGGCGCCTGCGGTGCGTCCTCGCTCTGCGCCTTGCCAAAGAAATCGGCCACCGGCTGCTTTTCCGGCTGCTCCGTTTTTTCCGGCTGCGGCACAGGTTCCGGCTGCAGCTCCGGTGCCGTCTCCTTTACCGCTGCAAACACAGCCGCGGGCAGCGGTGCACCGGACGGTTTCTTTTTGCTTTCATCCGGTTCAGTTTCTGCTGCCGGGGCCGCTTCGGCCCTCGGTGCAGGCTTTTCCGGCTTCTGGTCGCTCAGGCCGTTGATCATCGCCTTGAGCTGTGCCATCTCCTGCTGCTCCTGCTCTTCCTGCGGCAGCAGCACCTCCGGCGCATTCTTGGGGTGCCGGAGAGGCTTTGCCGTGCTGTGCTGCTCTGCGGGTCTTGCCGCCGGGACAGCGCTCTGCCGGGGTGTTTCCGGCTTCACTGCCGCCGGGGGGTCCGCCGTTTGCGGTGCAGATTTTTCCTCCGGCTTTTTGGCGGGTGCTTCCGGCTGTGCATCCTCTGCTTCCTTCTCCAGAAAAGGCCACGGGGCCAGTTCCTGTTCCGGGTCTGCCTCCGGCTTCAGCATCAGTTCCAGATCCGCTTCCGGTTCCGGCTGCGCATCCTCACCCAGCCGCACCTCACCGGTTGGCATTTCCTGCGGCTGCTCTGCTGCAGCTTCGTCAGTCTCCTGCTTTTCCTTACCACGGCCAAACAGGCCAAACCGTTTCTGCGGCTTTTCCTCCGGCTGGTTTTCGTCCCTCCGGGTCATCTCCTCCGGGATATCCACCGCCGTGGTGCTGAAAAAGGAGCGGAACTTTTCATCCGGGGTCATTTCCCGGCCATTATTTTTATCTTTCGGCATTCTTGTCCCTCCTGTAATTCAAATTGAGGTTCCGGCCCGAATGCCGGATCATGCCTGCTGTGCTGTGCGCTGGGACTGGATCTCGTACAGAATAATGCCCGCAGCCACCGACACGTTGTAGCTGTCCACACCGGTGCCCGGTGCTGCCATATCCAGCCGCACCACGCCGTCGCACAGCTTTTTCACCAGCTGCGAAACACCGCTGCCCTCGCTGCCCAGCACCAGTGCAATGGGGCCGGTCAGGTTGTTCCTGCGCAGAGACACGCCGTCCATATCGGCGCAGTAGACGAACACACCCTGCTCCTTCAGGCGGCGGATGGTCTCGCCGATGTTGGCCACACGAGCCACCGGCAGGCGTTCTGCGGCACCTGCGCTGGACTTGATGACGGTAGGCGTGACCGATGCGCCGCCGCGCTTTGGGATCACGATGCCATGCGCACCGCACAGCAGAGCACTGCGCATCACGGCACCCAGATTGTGCGGGTCTTCAATGCCATCGCTCAGCACCAGAAAAGGTGCCTCGCCCTTGTCCTTGGCTTCTGCCATCAGGTCGTCTACCGTCACGTATTCGATCTCGCTGGCAAATGCCGCCACACCCTGATGGCTCTCGGTGCCGGTCATCAGGCGCAGCTTGTTGGGGTGCACCCGCTTCACCGTGGCACCCGCTTCCTTTGCCAATGCGGTATAGTAAGCCGCCACGGCCGGAGCCATGCCCTCAGCAATGAGCACGGTGTCCACGCCGGAACCGCTTTTCAGCAGTTCGGTCACCGGATTTTTGCCATAAACAAGGCTCTCGTTCTTCTGCAGCGGCTCTTCCGGGCTGCGGCGCGGACGGCGCGGCTGGTTCTTTTCTTCCATGATGATTTTCTCCTTCCGTTGTATCACCGGAAGGTGCTGTGCACACCCTCCAAAAGGCGCGCCGCACTCTGGGCCGCGCACCGGTATGATCTGAAGATGATAACTCATTTTGAAGTATAGCATAAGCCGACCTTGTTTGCCAGCAAATTACCGTTTTTTATCCGCGTCCTGCAAAAGTTTTTCTGTTCGTGGTGCCGGAGACCGTTTCCTCTTTTTTGCAGAAATGTTCTGCCGCCCTGCATCAGCTTTACCCGGCTGCTGGGTAGATATCCCTCTGTTTTGCCGGAGAAAAAAGTTTTCCACAAAAACGCGGTATACAATCCGTAGAAGAGCGATTATTTTTCCACATGTTGAAAACCCTGTGGAGAAAGTTCAAAAGTCCAGCTTTAAAGCCTGTTTTGCCTGTGGAATTCCACACTTTCCACAAGGTTTTCCACTTTTTGGTTCGACCTTTTTTGATTTCCTGCGTACAATTTGTAGAATACAAGTCGGAAATATGACAATTTTTTGAACTGCATCCTGTCCGCTTTTGCCAAATTGCCCAATATCATTTTGACGAATGTGGATCTGTGTTGAAAATCCGTCCTTCATCAAGCTTTCTGTCTTTCGGCCGCTTATTGCACATTATATGGAAATTTGTTGCATTCTATCGAATATACGCGCTTCTGGCAGTAACCCCCTGCACCCTGCCAGAAACAGAATCCCCGCATTGTTACAGGAAAAACACCGGTTTGGATTGATTTTGGCCGCTGTTTGGGGTATACTAATTCTGTAGGTTCGTTAAACCGTGCACAAAGCGGATATGAAACGAGCAAGACCCCAATGATTTTGTGGAGGTAATGAATAATGTTGGTAAATGCAACCGAAATGCTGATCAAAGCACGTGATGGCCACTACGGTGTGCCTCAGTTCAACATCAACAATCTGGAGTGGACCAAGTCCGTTCTGACCGCCTGCGAGGAAATGAAGAGCCCTGTGATTCTGGGCGTTTCCGAGGGTGCCGGCAAGTACATGACCGGTTTCAAGACCGTCGCTGCCATGGTCAGCGCAATGGTCGATTCCATGGGCATCACCGTTCCCGTTGCCCTGCATCTGGATCACGGCACCTATGAGGGCTGCAAGGCCTGCATCGAGGCCGGCTTCTCTTCCATCATGTTCGATGGCAGCCACTACTCCATCGAGGAGAATGTGGAAAAGACCAAGGAGCTGGTTGCTCTGGCACACGCTAAGGGCCTGAGCATCGAGGCCGAGGTCGGTTCCATCGGCGGTGTCGAGGACGGCGTTGTGGGTGCCGGCGAGATTGCAGACCCCGAAGAGTGCGCAAAGATCACTGCTCTGGGCATTGACTTCCTGGCTGCCGGCATCGGCAACATCCATGGTGTCTACCCGGCAAACTGGAAGGGTCTGGACTTCGAGGCTCTGGATCGCATCCACAAGGCCACCAATAACATTCCTCTGGTCCTGCACGGCGGCACCGGCATCCCCGACGAGATGATCGCAAAGGCAATCAGCCTGGGCGTTTCCAAGATCAACATCAACACCGAGTGCCAGCTGGTGTTTGCTGAGGCTACCCGCAAGTACATCGAAGAGGGCAAGGATCAGCAGGGCAAGGGCTTCGACCCCCGCAAGCTGCTGGCTCCCGGCGCAAAGGCCATCGAGGCCAAGTGCAAGGAGAAGATCGAGCTGTTCGGCTGCGCAGGCAAGGGCTAAGCAGAAGCTCGTATCGTAAGGGGAACTCCACCCAATAAAGTATGCGCCCCCGCTGCACCGTTATGCACAGTGCAGCGGGGGCGCTTTTTACTTTATATGCGAGCACTCAGACGCGGGTCTTTTCCATATCTCCAAAAATGTATTGCATACAGTCCTGCACCCAGAAGCAGGCAAAAAATCGAATAGCTAAGGATCGGAAGCCGCAGCAGTACGATCTTACCCGCGATCTGGGTAAAGAACCAGCCCGTTCCATACAGAGTCACGATATAAAGCACCAGCCATGTAGCATATTTCAGCCAATGCTCTCGTGGCGGAAAGCCTACCTGCTCCATCATCCGGCGGAACAGTGCGCAAAAAACCGTCACTGCAACAACAAGCTGCATCAGATAGCCTACAGAAAGTTCAAAAACCCAATCACCAATTACCGGGTAAAGCAGCAGCCCTTCCACGCCCCACTCCAAAAAGAAATACAGCGGTGCAACAAACCAGAAGTAATCCCCAGCCCCCAGTGTTTTCAAGCTGGGCTTAACTTCCTCCACAAAGGTCTTTGCGTCCGGAATTGAATGAAACAGTTCCCGGTTCTCCGCATTTGCCTGGATGGCAATATCAAGTAGATCGCTGCGTACAAGCTCGATTCCGCAGAAATCCCAGCTGACCCGGCGAAGATACCGGATCACTTCTTTCAGCTGCTCCTGGCTTTTTTCGTTCAGCAGCTTTGTACGCATCCGATTTGCCTTTCGCAACGCAAAATACTTATTCATATGGCTCCTCCTTAAAAATTTTTTCCACCAGCTGGCATAGCTGGCTCCAATCTTGTCGGAATTCAAGAAGCGCCTGCCGCCCTTCTTCCGTTACAACGTAGTATTTCCGGCTCGGTCCCTTGGGGGAGGGTCTGCGTTCCACCGTGACCTTTCCCTGCTGTTCCAGCCGCAGTAGCAGCGGATAGAGTGTACTTTCACTCAAGTCAGAAAACCCGACCTGTTTTAGATGCATCACGATCTCATAGCCATAGGTCGGCTCTCTGCTGATGAGCTTCAGAACACAGAATTCCAAAACGCCCTTGAGCAATTGTGTGTTGTTTTCCACTGGATACCTCCTTTTGCCTATTATGTAATACATAGTAGCTTATCTATATTGTATTGCATAGTAGTATTTTTGTCAAGTCCTGTCCTGTTATCATTTCGACCAAAATCCGCTTCATATTTTTGTGCAACAAAAAAGCCCTGAGATTTCTCTCAGAGCTTTCTGTTCAAGTCGGCGACTACCTATTTTCACGCGCCGTTTCCAGCGAACTATCTTCGGCACAAGTGAG
>PPYF01268088.1_pt1 | contig 19510 bp, 11 predicted proteins | sample 1559871 | NCBI WGS metagenome assembly PPYF01 (sample SAMN08240021, study PRJNA423297) | Human gut metagenome, whole genome shotgun sequencing project. | reverse complement strand
CATTCGGTTTATCCAAACCATCCAGTTCAGATAAGATAACAGCCTGTATTACCGTAAAGCCCTTTTCTTGCCGGTTATCCAGATAGTGAACGATCTCCTCCTTATCCAATACATGAAATAACTCCCAAGCCGTATCCCCCAGCCATAAAAAGGCACCGCCCTCTTTCTTATAAATAATAGGATCGTTCGGACGGACGATCAAATCTTGAGCCAAACAACCCAATACACAAAAAGCTAGACAAAACAAAAGGTATTTTCGCATACTAATTCTTTTTAAGATTAAAAACTTACATTATAAATCTCCACGGACCCCACATTATCGAAGCATGAGGCTGGGCTAACTTTCCCACTCTCACAAACTAATCGAACATTCCGTAAAATCACTCGATCTAAATTATGAAGGTAAAGCCCCCAGCAAGGGAGCGCACGATAATCGGTCAATGGCTTCGAGGGAGTACGTCCTACTATTTCTTGACCTTTGTTTCCAACATACGATAAGGAAACATCCGAAAGCCGGACATCTTTCAAACTACTATCTCCCCAACTCTCTACCGAGGCGGCCGCTTTCATTAAACGTGTACCTCTTATATGCTCCAGACAGATCCGCTCTCCCCGGTTCCCCTCATTCAATGTGACTAGAAACGGATTATCCAATTGATCAAAAGAACAGCTAGATATCAATATATCCTTTATTTCCCCAAACGCAGGGAACCATGCGCCCGGTTGGAGAAAACGGCAATTTCGGATACGGATATCTTTTCCGCCACGAATATGAATCCCATCCCATCCTTCCTCCACTAAAAGATTATCGAAAGAAGCCCTTTCAATATCATAACTCATAAAAGCATAGTTCGATGCTCTTCGTAGTTTAACTCCCGATATCTTAATCCCTTTCGATCTCGACAAAAAGAGAATATGAGGGCCTCTCATCCCTTCTTCACCTTTTTTATCTTGAATATGGGCACCATCGATTACCCCCTCTCCTGTAATTGACACATCTTCAACTTGATCTCCTAAAAGCAATGCCTTGTTCCAATTCCGGGGTTTTACTTTATAATAAGTCTCATCTTGATTAAGATCGGATATAGAACGGTACTTTTCCAGATTATTTATGCCTTTCACTACGGCATTACTTTCTAAAAATAAGTTTACTTTACTTCTCAGCAGAATACTTCCTGTCAAAAACGTTCCCTCCGGAATGATAACCGTTCCTCCCCCTCTCAAGGTACAAGCTTCTATTGTCCTGTTGATGAACTGGGTATTGTCTGTTATTCCATCTCCTTTAGCTCCAAAATCCACGATATTATAGGTGCTATCATCATTTGAGGCCCAACCTATCCGCATAAAGAGCATAAACAATACAAAGAGACTCCCCCGAAAGACTCTTACTTTCGACACATCTATCATCTTCATTATTCAATAAGATTTAATATGATCATAAAGGAATAAAAAAAGAATAGGATTAGCGATCCCAAGAGAACCATCCTATTCCTTTTCTTTGATGAACTTTTCAACAAGTTATATCTACTCGTTCTCGTAACCTATGCTTTGTGTCATATTCGGATTATTCTCCATTTCAACCTTGGGTATCGGGAAATACAAATCTTTCGCATCATAATGCGGATTACCAACACGTGTCTTTCCATACCAACGGCTAATCTCCTCATCCAAGACCTTCCAGCGGCAAACATCTTGCCAATGTTGTACGCCCTCACCGCAGAACTCCATGAAACGTTCCTCCCGAATCGCATCTCTCAAAGCTTCTCCACTAGCCGTTATATCATGGGAACTATCTCCATTATAAGCTCTTCTTCTTACCAGATTCATATAGTTCCGGGCATTTACCTCATCTCCCGTAGCCTGACAAGCTTCCGCATACATCAAATATACATCCGCCAAACGCATCAAATACATATTAATACCAACCCCTAAATTCAACTCATTCACCGTACTTTTCAACGGATTGTATTTTCGCATGCTCCAACCTTGAATGTCAGCCTCCGTATCCTTATATTTCAGAACCTGCGTCTGCTGTCCATTCATAATAACAGGAGTTCCCGGACGCAAAGCGGCGATATCCAAACGAGGATCTCCATTAAAACGTTTAATATTCGCATCATGAAAGAAAATATTACCCCAACCGGCCGCCTCAACATCTCCACTTGCGTTCTGGAAACATAAGGCAGCGATCAATCCATATTGAGAGCAGGTAGCAAAAGTTTGGCTGCCTCATAATCTTTCAAGATCTGATCGTAAACCTCGGCCACCGTGCTACGTTCTATATTTAGCATATCCGGAGTCGATGCTACCTGTAAACGAACAGGTACACCTTTTCTATCGCCCTCCCCGTTGCAAGGATATCCCTCTCCAAAAAACGCTACTAGCTGTTGGTGTGCCCAACCTCTCCAAAACAAAGCTTCTCCCTTCATCTGCGAAAGCCTTACTAAATCCGCATCTGTAAACTTCTCCTTGTCGATTCTTTCCAATTGCTCCAATACGGTATTCGCACAAGAAATCATTTTATAATAACCAATCCATAACGTCCCAATGTAAGCATTATCAGAAGTCACTTGATTGGTCGCCAACTGGTTCCAGTTGGCGTCACCAGTCCAAGCCATATCTACCGTATGATCCACACAGAATGTCCCTTTCGCCATAACCCTCTTTCCATACAAAGGCACAGCGACCATATTCGCATAAACTGATGTTACGATAGTCTCCATATCCGCCATAGATTTAGGGTAGACACTTGGAGATAACGCACTGGGATTTGATAAATCCAGAAAACTATCCGAACAACTATTAAAAGTTAACGCAGCAGCTAATAATATAACTAATTTCTTCATCTTCCTATTAATTTAGAGGGTTAAACTTAAACCGCCCATAATGGTGCGGGTGGATGGAGCCCGTTTCACAGAATACATATTTCGTTCCAAATATCCACCACCCAATTCAGGATCTCCTTGAAACTTTGTGATAATAAATAAATTATCACAATTAATATAAAACTTCAAACCTTCTATCTTCAAATGAGAAAGTATTGATTTCGGTAAATTATAGCCGAAATGTAAATTCTTCAATTTAAAGAAAGAACCATCCTCCACAAAATAAGAGGAGACATTCTTGAAGTTTCCATTCGGGTCCTCTTTCGTTACTCGAGGATGTGAAGTAGCCCGGTTCGTCGGACTCCACGCCTCATATACCTTATAAGTCGTATTATAGTCGCCATAGAAACTTCTTTCATAAAGCTTAGCGCTATTAAAGACATCAACACCTGCGTTTCCTAACCAGCCCATACTTAAATCAAGGCCTTTCCATGACAAATTTATATTCAATCCATACATCAAATCCGGCCAAGGATTACCGATATATGTCTTATCCTCATTCGTCACCTTTCCGTCTCCATTTAAATCCTTATATTTCAAATCACCCGGAGCCGTACCTGCTTGTTGGTACAATCCATCCGGAGATTGAGCGTTTAAGGCATCGATTTCCGCTTGGTCTTGAATAATACCATCCACGACATATCCATACATCTGTCCCATCGGTTGTCCATTTTCCGTACGATAAATAGAACTATTCAAAGTCGCATCGCTTCCAGCCCAAATGATCGGATTCACTTGGTCACTTAACTTTACCACTTTGTTCTTGTTGGTAGACAACGTAAAAGCCACGTCATACCTGAAATCTTTATAGGAATCCCTCCATTGAACCATCCATTCGAAACCTCTATTGCTTATCTTTCCGATATTAGCCCGATAAGAAGAAGTCTCGCTAAATGGTTCCGAAGAAGGTCCGGCAGAAGGTGGCACACCTACTGAATATAACATATCGGAAGTTTTCTTATCATAATACTCGATTGTCGTATTCAAGCGATTATCCAGAAAACTTGCGTCAACACCTATATTCCATTGGGCCACGTCTTCCCATTTAATCGTAGCATTCGCAACATTTGAATACCAGAATCCTCTCTGCGTATTTTGCCTATCATATGAATAATATAGATAATTATTCGTAAAAGAAGGTTCATACAAGAATTGAGGAATTGTATTGTTACCAATTTTACCATAACTTCCTCTCAATTTCAATTGAGACATCCATGTTATATTATCCTTTACGAAGCTCTCTTTTCCCACATTCCAACCGACAGAAGCAGAAGGAAACACACCAAACCGATTCTCTGGACCAAAGTTATCATAACCATCCCGACGAATACTAGCCTCTAGCAAATACCTGTCATCATAAGCATAGTTTACACGAGCGAACTGGGATAAACTACGACCTTCCGTTTTCGTTCCGGATACATCTTTATCTCCCGTACCTAAACTAATATCATCCGAAGGCTGAACCAAAAAGCCGTTTTTCCAACCACCTGCCGAAGAAGCCGTCGCCCGATAAGCCTCGTAGCCAACCAAACCTTTTACATAGTGTTTCTCCCCAAAAGTATGGTCATAGGTCAATGTATATAACATACGTAAATCATAACCGGAGCCATAATCTTTCGAGTAATAATCCTGTTGAGATAAAGATCCCAAATTCCATGACTCTAAGAACAAATTATTCGCATGGGAGTCAAAATTGGCAGAGAAATTCGCTTGGAATTTTAAATCATTGATAATCTCCCAATCCAAAATCGCATTTGCCCGGGCCCAAAACCTACGTTCATTCTCATGATGAGACATTAGTGTAGCCACATGATTAGGTCCCTCGTAGTAACCACCTGCCGGATGTTTTCCCCAACCTCCACCAGCTTCGTTGGTATTATCATAAGGCACCATCGTAGGAACTTGGCGGTAATAAACATAATCATTATTCGTCTGCCCATACAAATGGGGATCCGTATTATTAAAACCAACAGTCATGATCTCGGAAAATTTCACGCGTTTACTTATATTTGTCTGGCTAGCCACACGGAAATTACCCGCATCCTCAAATGAATAACGTTCGATAAACTGATTCTTGTAGAACTCCGCAGACATATTAAATGTAGTTTTCTCATTACCACCCGTCATCTATAAAAAATAGTTTTGCCTAAAAGCATTACGCCAAACCAGATCTTCCCAGTCTGTATCTGGTAGCGAAGCGGGATTATCCCAGCCGGAATTGGGATTATTAGGGAAGCCTGCCGCCAATTTCCGGTCAATAAAGTCCGCGGTATGCAGCATATCCGGCAAATCGATCGGAGTCTCTATTCCAAAGTTTACTCTCGCATTAATAGAAAGTTTCCCTATCTTTCCCTTTTTAGTGGTAACAAGGATCACACCTCCTGCTCCCCGGGCACCGTAAATAGCAGTCGAAGCCGCATCCTTCAAGATCTCGATAGATTCTATATCATTAAAATTAGGAGCGCTACCCGGCACTCCATCCACGATCCACAACGGATCTGCGCCATTGATAGAAGCCGCTCCACGAATGATAATATTCCCATTGGAAACATTGACACCTGCCACACGGCCTTGAATAACATGCGACACATCCATATTTAAATCATTAAAATCATCCGTCTTAATAGAAGCCACAGATCCCGTTACATTCGACTTTTTCTGCACGCCATAACCAACAACGACTACCTCATCCAGTTTTTGAGTATCTTCCTTCAAGTTTATCATTAAACTTGATTTTCCGTTCACAGCTACATCTTGAGTATTAAACCCAATATACGAGACCTGTAAAATACCGCTATCATTTATATTTAATGAGAAATTTCCCGAAATATCCGTTACCGTTCCATTCGTAGTCCCTTTCTCAACAACATTCGCTCCGATAATCGGTTCACCGTTACTATCCACGACAGTACCAGATACCAGCTTTACATTACCGGCAGTCTTTAAAGTTACGACAATTGAATGCCCTGTCATCGTATATTGCAAGTCTCTTTGATGCAGTACATCATCTAACAAACGCCGAATCGGCTGATTCGTCACGTTTAAAGTTACCTCTTTCTTTCCTTCCACTATAGCATCCCGATAAGAGAATATATATGTGGTTTGCTTCTCTACAGCCTCAAAAAATTGCTTTAATGTAGCATTCTTCATGGAAAGAGTGACACTTCCTGTCTGAGCTAATACCAAAATAGGATTAAAAAACAGAAATAGAGCCAAAAAAATTATATAGCTACATTGATTTTTTCTACTTTTGAACATATATTATTTTTTAAAATTGATACAATCCGTTTTATGGCTTGATCGCCATTCTCGTAAATGGAGTATTAATTGGGGAACCGGAAAATCTCGACCATTTTTCGGTTCCGTTTTTATTATGAAGAATCTTGTCGCATAAGAACTGATTTAAGGTTATACATTTTATTTTCACTCGCTCAAGGATGTATAAAGATATCATCTCCTCGTATATCATATGTAAAGTCATAATGCCTCTCTAAAAGGTCCATTACATCTACGATATATTCACTATCAAAATTTCCGGTAAATAAGTCATTCGCTAAAGAAAAATCATTCAAATGGATATTCACGCCATATCTACGCTCTAGTTTGGCCAAGACATCACTTAATTTCGTTGATCGAAAAACGAGGTCTCCTCTTAACCACGCCGTTTCAAATCGATTATCTGTTTTCTCCACGGTTATAATACCCGATTCTTTATTGAACAATGCTTTTTCATTTGGTTTTAGATAAACGACACGAGAAGGGTCTGAACAAGTCTGTATCTTGATCCGTCCCGATATCAAGGCCATTTCCATGACATTCTCCCGCTCATACGAATACACATTAAAACTTGTGCCCAACACTTCTATATCCAGATATTCAGTATGTACCACGAAAGGTTTATCCTCATTCCGAGTCACCTCAAAATAGGCCTCTCCCTCTAAATTAACTTGTCGAAGCTCTCGACCGAAATCGTGAGTGTAACTTAAGCTCGATTCCGCATTTAGTTTTACTTGTGTTCCATCCGGTAAAGTCACCCCCGATCTTTCCCCTCTATCGGCATGAACCACTAAATTGCCAATGCTACCCTTCTGATCGACTGGATTGAAATATAAATAACCAGACAATATACTTAATAAAGGTATTAATAGTATTGCGGCGATACGAGCCAGTTTCCTAAACACCATAACGAATCGTTCTTTTCTCGTTCGATTTTGAATCTCACTGAACATATCTCGTATGATTCTCTCATCAACCTCTTCAAAGGGTCGCCCATTTTCCCATAAATGAGACAATGACAACGATAATTCATCATCATCAGACAAATTAACCAAAAGCCGTAGTGTTTTCAACTCTTCCGTAGAGATCGTCTGATCCATGTACTTTGAGAGCAAATAATATGTATGTGACTCCTGCATAATATCCTTTTTATAAGGTATACACATGAGCCGTTAATTTATAACATGCCTTTTTAGATGTTATAAAACATAAGAATATTGTTTTTCAATTTTATTTATCCGATAAAGAAAAGAGAGAACAGCAAAGCATACTTACCGAGCTCCTTTCTTAAAACATGTAAGGCTTGCGATAACTGGTTACGCACAGATTGTTCTGAAATAAAGGCTTTAGCCGCTATTTCTGTTATAGTTATACCTTGTTCCTTATTTAACTCAAACAGTTCTCGTTGGCGAGGTGTCAACTTTTGTTTCGCTATTTCCAGTCTATGGTTAAATTCCTCAAAAGATAATTTACGTTCAATCGCTGTTTCCTCTCCATCTCCAGACTCATTTAGTACAACATCTTCCCAAAAAAGTGGACTATTTGCCTGCCTACGAAACTCATTCAATAATTGGTTCTTGGCCATCGTAAATAGGAAAGCACTGAAAGACATATCTAAATCAATTTGTTCTCTCCGCACCCACACTTTGATAAAAGTCTCTTGTACAATATCTTTTGCAAGAGCATCAGAATGAGTCAAGTGCAATGCGAACGCATATAGGCGTGAAGCGTATGATTCATACAGTTTCGTAAAGTCTCTGTATGAACCGCTTCGTAATCGTTCTAGGTATATCCGTTCTACATCCATCTCTTCTAGCACATATTGACCGAACAAATATAAAATAAAAAAATAAGAAGAGGTTATTTCCTCTTGAAAAGCAGGGTAACCGCATCATTTTTTACAGGAGACCGTTTGACTTTTACTACCTACTTCCCCATAAGATATATACTTCATCAGTAAATTAAGTAATACTTCATCGGTAAAGGAGATCTAGTACGTGGATCGGAATCAGAAGGTAATCAACGAAATTCCAAACTAACCGAATGAAGTCCTGTGTCAGACAAACAGAACAAATCGGCAACTTTTTCAAACTGCCGATTCATTTTTTCAGGCTATAGCTTATTCCGAACTCGCATTAATAAGCTTGATATTTCCCATTAACAAACACATCCTTCACCGCATTCAAATAGCCGAAACCATACTTCACATCCGGTAAGAGGTAAGCTCCTTCCACCCATTCATTCCAAGCGTAAACCGTGATTAGTTTAGGCTGTTCAGGATGCCTGTCACAATACTCTTTCGCCTTTTGCAAGAAAGCGGCGAAAGCCTCTGGGGATTGATTAAAATGCACCACGTCCTTCTGTGTTTTATGCGGGAAACGTGGCGTATCGTCCCAACCTATAGATGCGTTGGGGAAATAAGGGATAGAAACGGCTTCGCTCCATTTCTCCAAACGCTCGAAAGCCTCTTTTCCCCATTGAATGTAATCCTCCGGATGTGGGCCTCCCCAATTATACAAAGTTAAGCTATTAATACCTAACATCTCTATTTGCTTCAAGAAATCAGCATTCGGTACACCACCCGTCATTAATTGAACATGCAATCCGGGGAAACCAGCTTTCTTAACTTCCTCCCTGAAATAGTCCAAACCTTTGCGAGTTTCCTCCAATGAACCGAATGTTTTGATCAAATTGTCCGTGCTAAAAACAGAGAAGACAGGTTCCCCATTTATCTTATAATAATTGGGGCGTTTGAAATATTGATCAATAATGCGCTTCACGATGATCTTGAAATTGGGCCAATCGATCGCCCCATTCCACAGACGAGAGTTATCCTCCTTATAACGATGTACATTCCAGTAATTACGAGCCACATCGTGATCGGCCCACATAATATAGAAATTCATCTTCTGGTTGTTCTTGGCTTTCAGGAAACCATCATTCAAACATCCCTCCAAAAACGGTCCGTTGTTGAACCAATACCAATCAAAAATAAACGTGTTTACCCCATGGTCCGTGGCAGCCTCGATCCAACGCCCCATCACCTTGGGATCGTTATCCAACTCATAACCCCATAAGGGAATCTTAGGCTGGTAATGACCCGGAAACCGGGGATTACCCTTCTTGATGATCTCCCACTCACCCGTCTTCTCTGGCCATAATACTTCCCGTCCCATCGGGTCATCATGACAGGAAGGCCAAATATAAGCCGCAACTGTATATTCGGATGTCTTTCCCGAATGTCCCACGTTTTCATTTCCATTGTTATCAGCCTTTACACCAAGGCTCACCAATACTAACGCTAACAAAGTACCATAAAATACACTACATTTTCTCATAATGATTTTTTATTAAAATTCACCAACATGAATTTTGTTTCAAAGATACACTAGAATGGCAAACTCTTCCTATCAACTTTATATTCGCTGACAAGAAGAGCTTGTCGTTTTATGAATTTACAATGTATACCTTATCGGATGCTTACCATAATAATCCCTCATAAAAAGGAGTATGCTTTTCGGCATACCCCTTTCTATTAAAACAGACAAAGCTCTCTTTCACACAACCCATTCAAAGGTATTAATCAGCCCAAAACGTCTCAGATCTAGGAAATATAGGGAATCCTGTCACCCTGTCATTCTGATCTGGTCTACGCCGCTTCCACCAAGGATGATCCTTTGTCTCTTTCTGCCATTCCACAAGTAGTTTCGCCAACTTCTTACAGTCTACCGCATAAGGGAGACGATCGGCCACATTCTCCAACTCATTGGGATCTTTCTTTAAATCATAGATCTCGACCATAGCCCTTGGAGCTACGAATATCTGAGACTGTTCAGGTTTCAAAGTCCCATTTCGCTGATTTTGTTTCAACTCAAACCAGCTTAAACTAGAGCTTAAATCCATTGCCGTACCATGCGGAATATCGTAATACGCATTATAGATCAGTTTGATATTCTCCGTGCGGATACAACGAATATACTCGTCCGTGTCATGCCAATTCCGCTCCGAGAAGATATAATCACGTCCCCTCAATGACGGATCAAACAACAGCTTGCGAAAGCTCTTACTATAAACGCACTCATCCATCCGTACTCCAGCAAAATCCAACAACGTAGCCGCCAAATCCACCGTGCTGACCAACCCATTAGAATGCACCTTATTCTCAGGGATCATACCCCTCCACATAAACACCAGAGGAGTCTGTATGCCTGAATCATATAAAGAACCCTTACAACGGGGGAATGGCATTCCGTTATCACTCAAAAAGACAATAATGGTATTCTCCATCAGCTTTTTCTTCTCCAAGACGGAGATCATCCGACCTATATGCCCGTCCATACGAGTAATCTCATCATAATAATCCGCCAGATCCCGCCGTGTATCCGCTCCATCCACCAAATAAGGAGGAACCTTCACTCTTGAAGGATCATTCTCCTGAGGGCAGACATCACGGAAATAAGGACGGTGGCAATCATGGAATCCTACCCAAAGAAAAAACGGATGATCAGCACTATCATCAATAAATCGCTCGTAATTCCGAAAGGTCTCTTCGGACAAATCCCCACCATTGGGAAGATACGTTCCCGAGATCATCCGATCAAACTGCTTATCCCCATTGGAACCCCAATGAGTTTTCAACATAGAGCCCGTAAAATATCCTGCCTCCTTAAAATAGGAGGGCATCATACGAGTCGATTCATCGATCGGCATATGCAAATCCTCTGTCCCAATCGTATGGGCAAACATACCTGTCATCATACTGGTTCTAGATGGACTGGACTGCGGTGATGTCAAAAACGCATTTTGAAAACGGACTCCCTGCTTTGCAATTCTGTCTATATTCGGAGTTTTAATTGCCAAATTACCATAACAACCAAAGTCCATGCCTGCATCATCCGCTATGAACACCACGATATTGGGTTTCTCTTGAGCAAATAACAAGTTTCCAGAGCCCAAAACTCCACTAAATATCAAAAGTGAATTAAAACATGTATTTCTCATAATATTCTTATATTATTAATAACCTGGATTCTGAGTTAATTCTGGATTAATATCCTTTTCAACCAAAGGTATAGGAAATAACAGACTATTTTCAGATAAACTGATTCCCTTTGCATTAAATACCTCTAACGCCCGGTTAGTCCTTACCAAATCAAAAAAACGATGGAACTCAAAAGCCAATTCAACTCGTCTCTCATGCTCTACAGCCAACGCCAAATTATTATACTTTTTTGGATACGAATCACTTCCATATAAAGGAAGTCCTGCTCTAGCACGAACTTGATTCAAATAAGTTGCATCTCCTGTCAACTCCGAATACAATAATAAAATATCAGCATAACGAATAATCTCAAAGTTTTGTCCAGGGTTTTGCCAATCAGGATCATAGAACTTGCAAGTATAAGGATGATCAACCCAAATATTAGCACCTTCATCTTGATAACCTGGGACAATAGAGAGATTCATACGAGGATCATTTTCTTCATATTCTGCCAAAAGATCTTTACTTGGAGTATTTTTACCTCCTCCTCTAAAAGTGTCAGAAGAACCAGGTAAATGAAAAGACCAAAGAAAAGGAGTATATTGATTTTGATGTTCCGCATTTACATTGTCTACGCCCGACAAAAATTGAGCCTCCAGAATAGACTCTTTACAATTTTTTGTAGATGGGGCAAACAAATACGCATAATCTTCAACATCAACTTTTCCATCATTATTAGCATCCAAACTATATCTTCCAGAATCAATAATTCGTTTTAATTCTATTTTAGCAGAATCTTTATCCCCACGAATCAAATAAATTTTAGCCAAAATAGAAGATGCTGCATAAGTTGTTATTCTGCCAACATCCTTACCTTCATATGACTTAGGTAAATATTCCTTACAAAACAGTAAATCTGCTATAATCTGAGAATATATTTGATTTTTATCTTCACGCAAATAAGAATAACTCTCAGAAACAGTAACAGGTTTTAATAAGAAAGGTACATCACCAAACGCTTGAATCAAATTAAAATATATCAATGACCTAACAAAAATAAGTTCTGCTTTAATTCTATTCAAAAACTCATCAGACGTAAAAGAGACAGATGTATTTTCCAACCGATATAATACATCGTTAATTATTGAGATGCCATTATAAGCAGTTCGCCACGCTGATAGTATTGTTCCATTATCTGATTTAATTTTATGAAGCACTATATCTTCCGTATACGTATTTCCTCCATCTGTAAAAATCACACATACATTATCAGAGAATCGTTCTCCAAACAAATCAGGTAGCCCATTCGCATTATAGATCCGACATAATTGCCTATAAGCATCATTAGCCGCCAACGACAATTCTTCTTCGGTATTATAATAATTACCTTCTGTTAAATTTGTCTCGGGATAAAGCTCTAACTGGTCACTACAAGAGACCATGACAGCCATTACGATTAACAAAATATACTTTTTCATCACATTATGAATTAAAATCCAACATTAACACCAAAAGAAAAAACTTTAGAAGATGGATATATATTTCCCATCACACCTCTTGCAGAAGCATCTGAGGCATCCCCTCTAAACGACTCAGGATCCCAAACATCAGTACCAGTTATCGTAAATAAGTTCAAGGCATTAAAATAAAATCTCACAAATTGCAAACTTGCTATTTTCGAAATATTTTTTGGAAGTGTATAACCAAAAGTTAAACTCTTCAACCTAATATAAGATGTCCGGTCAATCCACAAACTTGATCCTCTCTTTTCATATTCTCCTAAGTCTACAGACAATCTGTAATGCTCACCATCACCAGGATTTTCCTCCGAACGCCATCTATTTGTAACTTCTTTCAAAAAATTTCGACCTTCATGATACATCAACGAACGATGAGCATTATCATCATATATCGCAAAATCATGAGCACCCTGGAACAAAAAACTCAAATCAAAATCTTTATACTTAAAGTTATTTGTAAATCCCCAAATAAATTTCGGATTAGGATCTCCAATAAGAGTTCTATCACCTGCATCTAATACACCATTCTTATTTACATCTACGTATCGACCATCTCCAGGTCTTGCAGTTTTATAATGCGCTGGATCAGCATCGATCTCTTTTTGGCTCATATAAACACCATCATATTGGTATCCATAAAAATTGAACACAGAGTGACCAACCTCATTAATTTTTTGCATTCCACCAAAACTACTTGGAGTAAAGATCATAGAAGCACCACTTGGCCCTAATTCAAGAATCTTATTTTTATTTTTTGATATATTGAAATTCGTACTCCATGAAAAATCTTTATTGTCAATATTTTGAGTAGTTATATTAAATTCAATACCTTTATTCTCCAATTTACCGATATTTGTAAATATAGAAGAATAACCTGTTATAGCAGGAACTGGAACATTCAACAACAGTCCATCAGATGTCGAATAATAATAATCTAATCCTACTTGTATACGACTCTTCAACACTCCCCAGTCTAATCCCACATTTAACTGTTGTGTACGTTCCCATTTCAAATCAGGATTAGTTATATTGGATGGATAATATGAAGTTGTTAAATTATTTCCAAAAGCAATTTTAGATTGATTTAATTTCGCCACCCAAACATAATCTTGAAAATGGTCATTTCCTGTCAATCCATAACTAACTCGCAATTTTAACATATTAATCCAATCCATTTTTTTCATAAAATCCTCTTCCGTCACTAACCATCCTAAAGAAATAGAGGGAAAATTTCCCCATTTATTATTCGGAGCAAAACGAGAGGAGCCGTCACGACGGAAAGCTGCAGAAAGCATATATCGGCCTTTATAGTTATAGTTTACTCTTGCAAAATAAGACATCAATGTATTCTTTGTGATTACATCACTTGAAGACAAAACGGTCTTTCCCGCACTTAACGCATGCAATAAATCATTATCATAGTCCCTTCTTGACTGACTAGTCTTATAATAGTCATTTTTATTAAATTCAAATCCTAACAAGAATGAAAATTCATGATTACCCCAAGATTTATCATACGTCAATAGATCCTGAAATGTATAATTCCACTTTCTAGCTTGATCAACTGTCATTTGTCCTGGAGTATAATAAGCCTCTCCTAAGTCATGATCTTTTGCCTCATAATTATTATAATCATTCCTTTTTAAATAATAATTAAAAGAAGATTTAAACTTCAGTCCAGGTAATAAATTTAATGACACATAAGCACTTCCTATCGTATTTAGAATTTGCCGATTTGCATCATTATTTTTCATATAAAGAGGATGGCCCATATTCGGTCTAAAAAGGATTGTATTATATTTTTCGAAACCAGGGAGATATGAATTACAACCAAGAAGACCATTCTCCGCATATACAGGGAAAACAGAAGGATATTGGACTGCCCACTCTGCTGTTCTCCAATAGACCTCTTTTTGATCTCCATAATTAAGACTCATATTGCCACCCACATCCAAATATTTATTTATATGAGTATTCAATTTAAGACTTAATGAGTACTTTTTATAATCAGAGTCTAATAAAATTCCTGCTTGATTGACATATCCAGCCGATATCAAGTAATCTGACTTTTCCGATTTACCCGAAATATTAGCATCCAATTTATGCATTGGTGCCGCATCAAATACGACATCTTGCCAATCAATATCATATAAACTTTCAGGATGCTCAAATGCTTCAGGCCATGTATATTTATATGCACCACGCGCCTCTATTGTATTAGGTGCGTTAGGATCACCACCACTATCAACCCAACCATTTTGTGCGGCATCCATATAAGCCTCTGCGTACTCCCGACTATTCATGACATCAATTTTCTTTAACAATTTTTGAACACCAAACAAGTAATTAATATTTACTCGTGGTTTTTCTGTTTTTCCACTCTTGGTTGTAATCAAAACAACACCATTCGCACCACGAGATCCATAAATAGCCGCAGAAGAAGCATCTTTTAAAATTTCGATAGACTCAACATCAGCATTATTGATCAAATTCATATCATAATCAGGAACAGCAACTCCATCTATAACTACGAGAGGAGCACTACTTGCAGAAATAGAATTAACACCTCTAATCTGTATTGAAGATGAACTACCTGGTTCACCAGAGCCTCCTATCACCTGCACACCTGCAACTTTTCCATACAAAGACTGCCCCACTTCAACAGCAGGACGACCAACAACATCTTCATCCATCTTAACAGAACCAACAGAACCTGTTAAATGAGATTTCTTACTAACCCCATACCCCACTACTACGACCTCTTCCAAAGCCTGAGTATCTTCTTTTAAAGCAATAGTCAGATTTGATTTACCCTCAACTGGGACATCTTGCACATTAAAACCGATAAAGGAAACAACCAATACTGCATTTTTCCCAACACTAATAGAGAACCTTCCATCTATATCCGTAATCGTCCCATTCGCAGTTCCTTTTTCCACGATATTCGCACCAATAACAGGTAAACCGTTTTCATCGACAACCGTACCAGTCACGGTCTTTCCATCTTGTCCTTGACTAAGATTTTTCAAGGATAAGATCACATCCTTACCTACTACCTTATACCCGATACTCGAATCCTTAAACACATTCTCCAACACAGAAATGAGATCTTCATCCTCTATATCAACTGATATCACTCGACTGACATCAACCAGCTTACTATTATAAAAGAAGTGGAAATCAGTTTGACTTTCAATCAGTTCCAAAACTTTTTTTATAGATTGATCTGTCGCTTTAAAAGAAAGTGAGGTGCTTTGAGCATTTGTTGTCATAGCAAATGACATACTAATTGATAAACATACAAGAAATAAGGTCAACTTCATAATTCTTGATATTTTAGATACCAACCTGACAAACGTTGATTTATCTCCATCAAGTTGGAAATATAAATTATTCATCATATTTTTGTAATTGATTTAAGATTAAAAAATAAATTTCTTAGTCGGTTTAAAGACCTTCTATCAAATTGTTTCATATGGGAAGATGCTGGTAACATTTTCCCATATGTTTTTTAGATAGACCAAGTCTACATTCTTGTTCTTTTATTCCATAGGCCCATATTATTTAATTATTATACATTTTTCTTTATTTTCCTTTCCAAAGTATAACTCGAGTACGGTTAGTACCTTTGCTGTCATCTGTCTTCATATCTTCTATACGATAATCAATATTTGAAGATATTCTCAAATAGTCTAGTGTCTGAGATAGCAACCTATTATCTAAAATACCGGTTAAACAATAGCTTTTAATCTCCGCATCCTGAATCACAAATTCAACATTATAGTAATATGACAATTTTTTCAAAGCCTCAGGTAAAGGCGTATCCTTGAACATCAGTTTGCCATCCATCCATGCGGTTTCATACATCGTGTTTATTTTCATCACAGAAATTTCTTCTTTATCCAAGTTGCAAATCGCTTTTTCGGATGGTAGTAACGTCCTATGACTCACATTCCCTGATTTATTCTTCACCTCGAGATTTACGGAGCCCGTCACTAAAGTAGTCGAAATTATATTCTCATCCCCATAAGCTTGTATATTAAATTCCGTGCCTAAAACTCTAACCCTATGCTGATCTCCTGAAGTACTGACAATAAAAGGTTGTTTTTCGTTGTGAGTGACTTTAAAATAGGCTTCTCCTGATAAATATACTTTTCTTTCTTTTTGGTCATAAGACATCGGATAGGATAAAACACTACCCGAATTTAGATAAACAACAGTACCATCCGGTAAATTAAAGCGTGTACGGACTCCCGCATTTGCCTGAAGTGTTATAATTTGAGGATCTCCAAATTCAGAATCAGCCTTTCTATGGGAAAATAAGGTTGATAGCCCAATGATAGCAATTATACAAGCCGCAGCGACAGAGAACCTCTTCAGCCAATATAAACGGGTCCGTTTTGCTAATCGTTGTTCCAACTTTTCATAGGCAATCAATGGATTTCGGCTAGCGATCCGTTCCATCGCATTGTTCGTATAATATATACGGGCGGTCTGTAATAAGATCCTCTTATTATTTTCATCCGCTTCCAGCCAAGCTTCAATATAAGATTTTTCCTCATTGGAAGCTGTGTCCTTTATATACCGTAAAAGCATCATACCTTCCGGCTCTTGAAAATTAATATGTCTATTTTCAGTTTTCATTCTTATCTGTTTCTATAACTAAGACAATCCAGAAAGAACACACCCTTAACTAAAAAGCAATTTTTTTCAACTTTCTCATTTTTAGCCCAGGGTAACCGCATCAATTTTTTTTATGGAAGACCGTTAGACTTTGACATGATACAGATTTACTTCACACGTAATTAACAATTAAAAGAACGTGTGTAACATGTCAAACAAGTTAAGAGAACGTAAAAATTACAGCATGGAGTTCAAGCTCCGTATGCTGAAGGAGTATTATGAGAGTGGCTCAACCAAGTACAGGCTATGTAAGAAATATTCGGTTGATTACGTGACCTTCAGTCGCTGGGAAGGTTATTTTGAGTCAAAAACGCTATCTTTACCGTCCGATCTGACAGAGTTAGAGCATCAGGTATATATGGCACGAAAGAAATCCGAATCATCCAAGGCGACCGGTCCCCAAACGGAGAGCGAGAGGCTCCGGGAGGAGAACTTGCGCCTACGCAAGGCGTTGGCCTGCTCAGAGTTGCGCAATGAGGCTCTGCATGAGCTTCTTAAGATCGGTCGGGAACAATATGGCATCGACCTGCTAAAAAAAGCTGGCGCCAAGCGGTAGACAACCTTCGGCTCAGGCATCCCAAGGAATCGATCGGTAGCCTGAGCGGGCTGTTTGGCAAGACAAGAGAAGGTTATTACTCCGTGAGCAAGGAGAAACGCATGCGCAGGGAATTGTCAGAGAAAGAGATACTTGACACCGTGAGGGATATCCGGCATGAGGCTCCGGGCATCGGGGCGTACAAGCTGTACCTGATGCTCAAGGAACTCTATCCGGACGAGATGCGTGGCCGGGACTGGTTCTACGGGCTGATGCACGAGTCACACCTGATGCTGAAGCCCGGGAAGCGCCGTCACACGACAAGCTCCAACCATCCTTACAGGAAGTACAAGAACATGATCAAGGGATTGACCGTCAACAGGATCAACCAATTGTGGGTGGCCGACATCACCTATATCGACACCGATGAGGGCGTGGCCTACCTGCATCTCCTGACGGACGCGTTCACGCATGAGATCATAGGCTGGGTCCTTTCCGACAGCCTAGTCGCCTCCAATACCGTGACGGCTCTGGACATGGGTATCTCGCACGTGTCACCCCTAGGGTTCGATGGACTGATCCACCACTCCGACCGCGGCGTTCAATATTGTTGTAATCAATATATTGATCGTCTACAGGCCATTAAAGCCACGATCAGCATGACGGAGGACTACAAGCCTACCGACAACGCGATCGCCGAGCGGGTCAACGGCATCATCAAGCAGGAATGGCTCTACAGGATGAAACGCCCCCCGGACGTGGTGGTCGCAAGGGATTTGTTGGCGAGGATCATAGACTTCTACAACAATAGGAGACCGCATAGGAGCAACAGGGACATGCTCCCACCTGTCAGGTTCCGAGAAGCTCTGACTTGTATGTGATCGCTCAATGGAGGCTTTGCGCCTCCAGCCGCGAGGCTTCCTCCGCAGTGGTTTTTTCATGGTTGTTTTGCATGGAAAAAGAAAAACGGTATTTTTGCCGCTGTGAACCGGTTCAGGAAACAACTTTCAACCCTGTGAAGTTTTTCAGGAGAAGCTTCTCTAAGATGTGAAGTACCTTAGAAAATAACAGTAAAATCTGTGAAGTAAATTTAGGCATAGTCACTTTTACTACTTACTTTCCCATAGGATATATACTTTATCAGTAAAGTAAGTAGTACTTCATCGGTAAAGTAAGTATATCTTGCGATAAGGATGTCCTAAAAGTGATATTTCGATGCGGTTACCCTAATTTTAATCTTGAATATCCAAGATAAAATATATCTTTGCTTACAGAAAAGAAAGGATGAAGAAGGTGCTATGGATGATTCTACTTTAATTGAACAAATACAATTAGGAAGTAAAGACGCTTTTAAACAGATGTTTATCAAATTTTATTCGCCGCTATGCGAATATGCTTCCCAATATGTTTCTGATGAGGATGCCGAAGAACTTATTCAGGAGCTAATGTTATTTATATGGGAAAACCGAAATTCCTTATTTGTAGAGATATCCTTGAAATCCTATCTTTTTATGGCTGTTAAGCATCGTTGCCTCAATGCGATCAAAAGGCAATTGTATCATGAGCGAGTACATAGCCTGATTTATGATAAGATTAAAGATCAATTTGAGAATCCTGATACCTATTTCGT